>WSSedL1CaDRAFT_10001745_pt1 | contig 12087 bp, 11 predicted proteins | sample WetSurSL1Cattail_FD_9464 | JGI IMG/M metagenome (IMG submission 9464)
ATCCCAAGACAAATCCCATCGGCGAATTGACCCGCTTTAAATAAGGCTTGCATCTTTTCCTTGGTCTCATCCCAAAAGTTAGCGGGAACGGCTTGATCAATCCCGCGATCACCGATAATGGCAAATTTGCGATCATCGATTGCCAAGTATATTAGAAGTCCATCCCGAAGAGCGGTTTGGGTCATCCCTAAATTTTCAAAGACCTCTTTGGCCCGGCCGATTACATCATCACCGGCTTTACTTTCAACATGAACCCGAATTTCACCGGAAGTCAACCGTTCGGCTTCTTCAATTGCTGTAATAATTTTCTGTTTATCCCGGGTTTTAAAAAACCTGCGAGTTTTAAAAACATGAAACATGCTTCTTCGTCCTCCTCACCAACTACCGCTTGAGCCACCGCCGCCAAAGCTGCCGCCGCCACCGCTAAAACCGCCGCCGCTTCCACCAAATCCACTGCCGCCACTAAAGCCGCCGCCACCGCCACCCCAATACCACGGTTCACTATAGCCCCGGCGATACCGGCTACGTTGGTTACGGGAACTCCGGCCTATATTTCCCAAGAAAGAAATGAAAAAGATGACGATTGCCACCAAAAAGGCAAATGGAAATGCCCGATCCTGCTTGTTACTTCGTGAGACCGGAAGCGGCTTGTTTTCTCCTATAGTATATTGGGGAGAGATTGTAGAAATTACCGCATTGATTCCATTGGATAATCCGCCGGAAAAATCATTATTTCTAAAAAACGGCGTAACTTGTTCACGGATAATCGCTCCCGCCTTACCATCCGGCAGTACTCCTTCCAGACCATAACCGACTTCCAGTCTGACCTGATGTTCCTTGAACGCTACCAAAAAAATCAAGCCGTTATCCTTGCCCTTTTGACCGGGTTTATTTAGGCTAAAAAGCTGCTCGGTAAAATCGGTCAATTCTTGATTTTCCAGGCTGGGAATGGTAACCAATAAAATCTGATTGCCGGTACTGTCGGCATAGTGTTCCAGTCTGGTAGCCAGTTCGCTGCGCTCGGCCTCCGAGAGAAGACCCGCCCGATCGGTTACATATGAAGTGATTTTGAAAGGGGTAATCGCGAATGCAGAACCGCTAATACAAAGTAATAGAAATAAGGCGATGATCAAAACGATCCATCGCTTAGCCATCATAACGCCTCCAGTATATTAATCAAAGTTTACCGTAGGAGCCTCTTTAGCTGTATCTGGCACCTCAAAGTAGTCTTTCTTAGTAAGCCCCATCATCCCTGAGAAAATACTTCCCGGGAAAAGTTCGATTTTATTATTATAGTCTTTTACCAAGTCATTGTATCTTTTCCGTTCAACCGCCAAACGGTTCTCGGTACCTGAAAGTTCGTCCATCAAACGGCTAAATTGTTCATTGGCCTTCAACTGTGGATAGTTTTCCACTACCATCATCAATCTGCCTAAGGCCGACTCAAATTGGCTGTTGGCGATGGACTTTTCCTTTATTCCATTCGCTTGCATCAATTGATTGCGAGCGTTGTTCAAATTCGTAAATACATCTTTTTCGTGGGTGGCATAACCCTTAACCGTATTGACCAGATTGGGAATCAAATCATGCCGCCGTAATAATACGTTATCCACCTGTTTTAACTGGGCTTCAACTTCATTATTAGCCAGTTTAAAGCTGTTGGAATAACTAAAATACATTCCAAAAGGAATCATCAACAAAACGATGATCACTACCAATACTCCCAAAGCAATCCATAATTTATTCAAAAATAATTCCCCTCCTATATTATATAATAACCTATCTATGAATTCACAACGAATTCCTCGCGTCAAAGTTCCGAAAGCATTTATTTTATCATTCGCGATTCACTATTTGCAATTATTTACTATCAATTATAACGTATCCTACTCCTACTCCACCGCTTGATAATTGCAACGGCAAAACCCGCTAAATTCCTTGGATAAATGATGGCCACAGGCCTTACACGGAAGCGGCATCAACCGTATCGCATCCTCCAGGGAATAAATCGTACCATCCAATTGCCGACAAGTAGCACAAACCCCTCCCGGAGCAGTTACAATTCGGACTTGTTTGGTATAAGCATCGTTCTGAAATTCTAATAATTGCATTTTAGCGGAACGTTGTAATATGGAATAAAAGTCTTGTTTCAAGTCTTTCAGAAATAATGTCGCCTGGTGATAAAGCTTTTTTAATATTCCCGGATCTTGGGTAGCGTTGAGCGCCGTTTGAACTAAACTCCAAAGCACATCGACCGAATTGACTTCCGGGCCGTATTTATCCTGGAGCTCCACCCTCTTTTGGATAAAACTTTGACTATCGATCCCAAACTTAGCCAATTTCATCAAGCGATCCACGACCAAGGCATCTGCTTGGATAAGTAGCGGCTGATCAAAAATTATTGCTTTGGGCCGGAAATAAATCGCTTTTTGACAGTATGGGCATTGGAGATCATGCTTTGGTTTAGAACGCAATTTCCCCATGCAATAAGGGCAATAACTATCTTGTTTCAAAGGATCGATGGAGTTCTTTTCCAGTTGGGCTCTAATCTTTAGAGTCTCTTCTCCACTGGCTAACTTTTCTAAGATCCTTAAACTGTTAACCTGTTTGACTTGTTCGCCCAGAGAAAATAAATCGACTATCGAGCCAACTCCCAGCAGTCCACCGCTGATGAGCCATAGCAAGCCGGTTTTAGTCTTGCCTAGATAGAAACGGTGTAAGCCCAGACAACCGAAAACTCCGATGAGCCAAAGAAAGTATGCTACAAATTTAGATTTCATGCGGCACCTCACTGCTAAAACAGGCGTTTACTGTCCAACAAAATAGTTACCGGACCATCATTTAATAGTTCCACTGCCATATGACTGCCAAAACGGCCTTGGGCCACAGTTAATCCATAGGACGCCACCTGGTTGCATAAAGACTTGTATAGTTGCTCTCCCAATTCCGGAAGAGCGGCCGTTGAAAAGCTGGGTCGGCGGCCGTTTCGGCAGTCACCATACAATGTAAATTGAGAGATAATTAACAGAGCCAAGCGCCGTTCCAAAACGGAATCATTCAGTTTACCGCTTTCATCTTCGAAAATGCGCAAATTAACTATCTTTTGCGCCAAATACGTAACATCGCCGGGCTCATCCCCATCTCCTACACCTAAGAGCACCAGCAATCCGGGTCCGATCTCGCCGAGTATTTGATCATTCACCGATACCTTAGCCCATAACACCCGTTGTACAACCGCTCGCATTAAAATCACCCTTACTTTATTTACCTTACCAGCCTGCTGACCCGATAGATTCTTTGAACGCCCTCGACTTTCTTAACCCTTTTGAAGATCAATTGAATCTGATCCGAATGCGCTATTTCCAAGGTAAGGTTGATAAAAGCCAGGCCTTTTTTGGATCTGGCCTTGGCAGCGCTCAAATATAGCTTCATCTCGGAAATGGCATTCATAATATCGGTAAGAAAATTGACCCGATCCAAACCTTCGATCTCGATATCAACCGGATAAGTTCCCTGAATTTCCTGATCCCAAGCGACTTCGATAATTCGTTCATTATCCTCGCTGCCGAGGTTGGGACAATCCTGGCGGTGCACTGATACGCCTTTCCCACGGGTAATATATCCCACGATAGGGTCTCCCGGCACCGGATTACAACATTTTGAAAAACGGACCAGTAGATTCTCGACCCCCCGGACTTTGATACCTTGACTTGACTTCCGGGTTCTCTTGCGTTCCTCAAACTCAGATTTTAAAGGCCGCAGCGGTTCTTTCTCCAAACCCATTTTACCCAGAACTTGGTTGGCGGTTACTTTATAGTCGCCTACTGCCGACAGCAAATCATCAATAATCGTAAACCCGAATTTTTTAGTGGTCTCCAGCAAATTTTCTTGACGCATATTCTCTTGAATATCCATACCGCGTTTACGAAGTTCCCGCTCGATCATTTCCCTGCCGATTTGGATGTTTTCTTCACGCAGTTGTTCACGCAACCATTGCCGGATCCGGTTCTTTGCCTTCGAAGTCTTGACAAATTGCAGCCAATCACGGCTGGGGCCCGTACTCTGCTTTGAACTGATAATCTGAATAATATCGCCATTCTTGAGCTGGTAATCCAAAGGGACTAACCTTCCATTGATCTTGGCGCCAGTGCACTGATGACCCAGCGCGCTGTGGATACTGTAAGCAAAATCTACCGGTGTCGAGCCGGCCGGCAAATTCTTGACATCGCCTTTGGGGGTAAAGATAAATACTTCATCCATAAATAAACCGATCCGCAGAGTCTCCATAAACTCTTCGGAGTCTTTCATCTCACCCTGCCATTCAATTAAATGACGCAACCAGGCGATTTTCTCATGTAATTCCTTATCGTCGGGACTATTTTCCTTGTATAACCAATGGGCGGCGATTCCGTACTCGGCAGTCCGGTGCATCTCCCAGGTCCGGATCTGAATCTCGAGGGGTTCGCCGTTGGGTCCGATTACGGTGGTGTGCAACGACTGGTACATGTTGGATTTGGGCATAGCGACATAGTCTTTAAATCGGCCCGGCATCGGTTTCCATAGGGTGTGTACAATGCCCAAAACCTCATAACAGTCCTGGACCGTAGGCACAATAACCCGTAAGCCCATTAAATCGTAAATCTCACTAAAGTCCTTGCCCTGCTCCTGCATCTTCTCATAGATACTGAAAAAATGCTTTGGCCGCCCCTGGACCTCAGCTTTTAGTTCAATCTCAGCCAACGCCCGTTGGAGCGTTTGTTTGACTGCGCTAATAATTCCTTCCCGCTCCTGACGCTTCATAGCCACTTTATTTACTAAATCGTAGTAAGCTTCCGGATCGAGATACCGCAAAGCCAAATCTTCAAGTTCCCACTTAACCTTCCACATTCCCAACCGGTGGGTTAAAGGAGCATATATTTCCAAAGTCTCTTTGGCGATTTTTTTCTGTTTTTCCTCGGGCAAATGCTTTAGCGTCCGCATATTATGTAGACGATCAGCCAGTTTAATGATGATCACCCGGAGATCCTGGGCCATCGCCAGAAACATCTTGCGCAGGTTCTCCATTTGTTGTTCTTGCTTGCTCTGAAAAGCCAAACGGGTTAATTTGGTGACTCCGTCAACCAGCAAGGCCACTTCCGAGCCAAATTGCTTCCGAATCTCTTCAATATCAATCGGGGTATCTTCAACGACATCATGTAAAAAAGCGGCCATAATGGAAGTGGTATCCATCCCCAAATCAAACACTATGGAAGCCACTTCTAAAGGATGTTGGACAAAATCTTCACCGGATTCTCTTTTCTGACCAAAATGAGCCTTTTGAGCAAATTCAAAGGAAGCCTTAATTCTTGTCAAATCAGCCTCTGATTTGATCTCCGCTAATTTGGCCAAAAAATCCTCAATGGTTACCGGTTCAAACATGTCCGTTTGACCCCCGCGCCACAATATCTTTTAAATTCAATTGAACTTGCGAATTACCATTCCAATTATTTTCCTCCAGTGAAAATGCCAGATCAACTTCACTGGTGGCAGCGAGTTCCGGCTGAACAAAGCCTAAATTAAACCCAATACCTTCCCGGATCACATCCTGATAAGATACCCGCAGCTTCAGGTGCTTGCCGTTCTCACCAACATTTTTATAGTCGATCAGATTCAGCGATTTACACCCCAAAACCGGCGTTGGATTACTGGGACCGCAGGGCGCCAACTTATCAAGTTCACGAACCAAGTCCAAAGTAATCCGGTTTAATTCCACCATCCCATCAATATGGATGGCGGGAACCAATGCTTCCGGCGGTAGTTTTTCTTTGGCCAGTTTCAAAAACGCTTCCCGAAATGCCGGGATCTGCTGCCTAGTAACGGAAAGGCCGGCCGCAAACTCATGACCTCCAAATTTAAGTAAATGCTCCTTACAACATTCCAGCATATTAAACAAGTTAAATCCTTTAATGCTGCGTCCGGAACCCCGGCCCTCCTCACCATCCATCCCAATCAGGATCACTGGTTTATTATATAACTCCACCAATTTGGAGGCGACAATGCCGATGACTCCCAAATGCCATTTTTCACCGGCCAGCACCAAAGCGTGTTCATTTTTTAATTGCGGTTCCGCTTCAATCTGCGCTTTGGCCTCTTGTAACACCAATGACTCCACTTCTTGACGAAGTTGATTTTCCTTTTCAAGCTCCTTGGCTAGATTGATCGCCTGCAAAGAATCCTTGGTTAAAAACAATTTTACTCCAATACTGGGGTTGCCCATTCTGCCTGCTGCATTAATCCGGGGCGCCAATAGAAATCCAATATGGCCGCAATTGATCTCCCGATCTTTTAAAGAAGTTCCTTGAATTAAAGCCTGCAAACCGACATTTTCAGTCTTTTGAATCTGTTTGAGCCCATATTTTACTAAAACCCGATTTTCTTCCAATAATGGTACGATATCCGCCACTGTGCCGAAGGCCACCAAATCCAGATTGGCAAATAATTGCTCTTGAATCTCAGGAACGACACTTGCGAGGCCCTGTAAAAGCTTAAAAGTTACTCCAACCCCGGCCAACTGCAAAAAAGGATATCCGGTACCGTCCAGCTTGGGGTCAAGGATGGCATAGGCTTCCGGCAAAACTTCCGGAGGTTCATGATGATCGGTAATGATCAGATCGGCGCCATTCGATCGCAAGTATCCGGCTTCTTCCACTGCACTAATGCCGCAATCCACAGTGATAAATAGAGTAACCCCCTTAAGTAACGCCTTATCCAAAGAACTTAAATGTAATCCATATCCCTCTTCCAATCTTTTTGGGATGTAATAAAAAAGTTTGCCCGGTAAAAATTTAGATAATACCCGAATCATCAAAGAAATTGAGGTAATTCCATCTACATCGTAATCTCCATAAATTAGAACCGTTTCTTGATTATCAATGGCCTTTTTTAATCGCCCCACCGCTTTTCCCATATCCCTAAAAAGAAACGGATCATGCAATTGTTCAAGGGAAGGGGTTAAAAAGGCCAATGCTTGATCGAGTTCTACAATTCCGCGATTATATAACAAACGTCCCATCAGATGCGATATACCCAATTCTTTGGCAAGCCGTATCGCAGTATCGTCATTGTTCTCAGTGATCTTCCAAATTTTTCCGGACATTATTACTCCCAAAGTAAGAAATTATGCAACATAAAATGAACTCCACAAACAATTTAACAGTATTTATTCGGTACTTTTCGATTCATTCCTGCTATTTTCTTTGGTACCCGTGTTACCGGCTATAAAACAAATGAAGATAACAGACTTTGCCGGTGATTCATTATCCCACCCCACAGTTGTCATGGTATTTTTTTTATCAACTACGGCAAAAATGTTAGTAACAACAATTTAATAAAAATTCTTTGTAAATAATAAATACCCATTATGCTGGGAAAATATAACTTTAATTATTTATCACGCCGGCAATTGGATTGACAAAGCACTACAATTTTCGTTATACTCGAAACCGTGTCTGAAGGTCGGTAATGTTGCATTTAATTGAATATTTATTATATTCCCACATATTATGTTTCTGTATCAATCTCATCCTCACTATGGTTGCATATATCAAATCTTGAATGAAAGAAGGAACCCATTTGGTTTTAAAGAAAAACATATTTAAATTTTTTACCCTGGTTTTTATGACCCTGATATTGGTGGGCACAGCTACATATTATATTTGCGAGTTCAATAAAATAAACCAGCTTAAAAAAGAAAGACAGGCTGTCTCGGATAAGGTCACAATTATCATGCAGCTTTACCATTGCAATAATCGTAAAATCCATGACTCGATTATGGAAACTTTCGATCCGGTTCTAATCGCGATTGTAATCGGTGTGGAAAGCGAATATCGGAGTAACGCAGTCAGCGCGGCCGGATGCAGAGGGTTGATGCAACTCTCCCCGGATAAGTTGGAAGACTGGCGTAATGTTCAAAAGAACATCCAGACCGGATCGGAGTACCTCGCGGAACAACTTAACCGCTTCGGCAGCTTGGAGCTGGCCATCGCAGCCTATAATGCGGGTCCCGCATCGGTTTCAAAGTATAAGGGAGTGCCTCCCTATAGTGAAACCAAAGAATATGTTAAGAAAGCCAAACTTTTAAGTTTGGCCTTCGATCACTTTTTACCCTGGACTACCGAGCGGGTTCGCCATTTATTATAACCCGGTATGTCAATTGGGCGATTCCATCAAAGTATCAAAATGCAGCCCGCAGTATTTCCGGACTGCATTTTTTTATTATTACCGGCCTTAGCACGGGATGCACGCTGAGTTTAGGTGGTTTCTTTTGAATTATTATCAAATTGAAAGTAACTTGGGATTACTTAAATATATAATCCTTATTCATGATATCCCCCATTTTTTAAAATCTTTTCCACATCTTTCTGTACGTTCGGTAGATATCCAAATTTGGCCAAAAAAATTTGTAATTCCTTAACACTGGGTTGGAGATTATTTGAATCAGGGGTCATTTTAACCCTTTGTTGCAAACGCGACAACATTATTTTTAGCGCTATAAAATCCAAATCAACCTTGACTTTTCCCATGACCAATTCCCTTAACACTTCTTCCGGAATACTTTCCATAGTATTCCTCTCTTTCCAAATTATCAATAGTAGTCTAATTAATAATTTATTATAAAGTTAGTAAAATTGAGACAATTTAAAAAAGACAACAAAAAAACAACTGCTTCGGTAACCCGGCTGTCAATAACATAACGATACAAAAAAACCGTTGTTGTTTTAGACCCGTAGCTTTGCGTCTCCGGCTTTCACCGGATTTGCCATTTTTCGTCTAAGTTGCATTAAAATTTTGATATGAGAATAATTACCATAATTTATATNAAAAAATAACCATTAAANTTTANAATAACNAATTTNNCGTTAATTGTCAAGCTCTTCTCTTGATATNCTATGGATGACTACGGTTTAATTCCCTTCGTCCGATGTCGTTTCGATAACAAATCCCCTCAAAATAAATTTTTTCCATATCGTGATAAACACCTTTAATAGCCTCATCAACGGTAGCTGCCAGATGAACCAAATTAATCACTCGGCCACCGGCAGTGACCAACTGACCTTGTTTATTTAATCCGGTCCCCGCATGAAAAACCAAGGAGTCGGCTATTTTCTCCAAACCGGTTATTACTTTACCGTCCCGGTATTCACCGGGATACCCTCCGGAGGCGGCCACGACACAAACAGAAGTGACTCCGGATTTCCAACATACTGATTCCGGTTTAAGCCGCCCGTGGGTAGCGCTTTGAAATATCGCAGCCAGATCGGAATCCAACAACGGCAGTACCGCCTGGGTTTCCGGGTCACCAAACCGGACATTGTATTCGATAAGTTTTGGACCTTGTGCGGTGAGCATCAATCCTAAAAAAAGAGTCCCGACAAAAGGAACCCCTTCAGCCGCCATCGCCCGTATAGTTGGATTAAGGATTTCTTGCTGAACCTTTGCAGCGATCTCCTCCGTATATACCGTGGTTGGAGTATAAGTTCCCATTCCTCCGGTATTAGGACCGGTATCCCCGTCCCCTATCCGTTTATGATCCTGAACCGGTAACATCGGCACAGCGGCTTTGCCGTCACAAAAAGCCAGTAACGATACTTCTTCTCCTTCTAAGTACTCTTCAATCACCACCGCCGCTCCGGCATCTCCGAAGATTTTTTGAGTCATAGCTTCATCAACGGCTTCCAGAGCAGTTTCTTGATCAAAAGCCACCACAACACCTTTCCCGGCTGCCAGTCCATCGGCCTTAATGACCAGGGGAACTCCGGCTAGAGCAATATAATCTTTCGCCGAAGCCGGATCAGTAAACGTCTGATATTGAGCGGTAGGAATATTATATTTCTTCATAAAATCCTTGGCATAAACTTTGCTAGCTTCCAATTGAGCGGCATACTTAGTGGGCCCGTAGATTGCCAGACCCCGTTTTTGGAATTCATCAACAATCCCTTGGGCTAAAAACGCTTCCGGACCGACCACTGTGAGATCAATTTGTTGATTTTCCGCGAAATCGGCCATACCCTGTACCGTTAGGGGGGCTAATAAAACATTTTCGGCGACTTGGCCGGTCCCACCATTACCGGGACAGCAAAAGATCTTCGACACTAGCGGACTTGAAGACAATTTCCAACAAATGGCATGCTCCCGCCCACCATTGCCAATCACTAACACTTTCAAAAAAAAACCCCCCTTATTTTACTGAATGCCAAGCGGCTTCCCCACAATTCTTTGATAAGCCTCTAAATATTTCTCACTCGTTTTTTGAATGATATCCTCCGGTAATTTGGGTGCGGGGGGTTGTTTGTCCCAATGAATGCTTTCCAGGTAATCCCGAACATACTGCTTGTCGAAACTGGGTTGCGGCTTTCCGGCAATATACTGATTGTGCGGCCAGAACCGGGAAGAATCCGGTGTAAAGATCTCATCGACCACGGTTAAAACTCCCTCAACCCAAGCAAATTCAAACTTGGTATCGGCAATGATAATGCCGCTGGCTTCGGCTTTTTTGGCTCCGAGCTGATACAACTTTAGCGAATAATCCCGCAACTGCCCGGCTAACTCCCGACCAACTTTGGCTGCTAATTGATTAAAAGTAATCGGCTGATCGTGACCTTCCGATTCTTTGGTGGTTGGAGTAAAAATGGGCTCCGGCAACCTACTGCTTTCCTGTAAACCCTGGGGCAAGCTGATGCCGTTCACCGAACCGCCGGCCTGATATTCTTTTAAACCACTGCCCGCCAGATACCCCCGAACTACACACTCCACCGGAATAACTTGCCCTTTCTTCACCAGCATTGAGCGCCCTTGGAGTATCGTTCTCTCCTCAGCGGTCAAACCCGGAACTTCATTCATATTCCCAGTGATGAAGTGATTAGGCATTGCGGCGGCCGTTTCTTTAAACCAATGGATCGATAATCCATTTAAAACATTCCCTTTTTCCGGAATCGGCTCTGCAAAAACCACATCAAAGGCTGATAAACGATCACTGGCGACAATCAACAAACCATTATTTAGGTCATAGATATCACGCACTTTACCGCGTCCAATCAATGGAAAAGCTTGCAAAGATGTTTTACTCACTACGGCCACGACTGCGCCTCCTTTTAAAATGTTTTTTTACTATTGTGGAACTGCCATACAGGTAAAATTGGCCTCGCTGACCAACTCCCCATCGATTAAAACCTTGCCTTTAAATTTACCGACCTTGGCTTTATACTTAATCAATTCTACTTCAACCCGCAACTGATCACCCGGCTGGATTGCCCTGCGAAACCTGGCCTTTTCCAATGCAGCAAAGAGCGGAACCGATTTTTTATCTTCGGCCAGCTCCATTACAACAAAGCCTGCTACTTGGGCCATAATTTCCACTTGCAAAGAACCGGGGATTAAACAATCACCGTTAAAATACTGTTGCTGGCAATAATAATCACTGGCCGTAATATTCTTTATTCCCACGGCCCGTTTTCCCGTTTCGATCTCAATGATCCGGTCAATCAGCAAAAACGGATAACGGTGCGGTAACAATGCTCTAATTTCATTGATGTCTAACACAGATCCATCTCCCTTCAAGTTTATATTCAGGAGCCAGACGACAGGAGTAAACAATAAAATATCAATACTTATCCGGCTGACTTACCAACACCAACTTATTACTCCTAAATTCTGGATGGTGTATTCTAACTCCTTTATTGTTTTATTAAAATCATGCTAATGTCTAAAATGTCGGATTCCGGTGAAAACCATGGCCATACCGAACCGATCGGCCATATAGATGGATTCTTGGTCTTTGATGGAACCGCCTGGTTGAATAATTGCCGTCACTCCGGCTTTGGCAGCTTCTTCTACCGTATCCGGCATCGGAAAATATGCATCTGAAGCCAAGCAGGCACCCTGGGCGGCTTTTCCAGCTTGAGTAATGGCGATCATTGCCGAACCCACGCGGTTCATCTGTCCCGCCCCCACACCAATGGTGCCGAAATTTTTCGTTAATACAATAGCATTCGATTTAATATACTTCACAACTTTCCAGCCGAATTGCAACTCTTTTAATTCAGCGGCAGT
>WSSedL1CaDRAFT_10001746_pt1 | contig 12086 bp, 8 predicted proteins | sample WetSurSL1Cattail_FD_9464 | JGI IMG/M metagenome (IMG submission 9464)
TATTACGCTCCGCGATTTTCAGTTAGAAAGATATCCGGGATCAATGAGTCCATCGTCGTATGCCAGCGAAATAACGGTAACCGATACCGAAAATAAAACTGTCCTTCCTTACCGTATTTACATGAACAATATTTTAAATTACAGAGGATTTCGTTTTTTTCAATCTTCGTATGACAATGATGAAACAGGAACTATTCTTTCTGTAAATCATGATTACTGGGGAACTTTTGTATCGTATTTGGGCTATTTCTTTATGTTTTTAGGAATGATTCTTACATTATTTAATACGAATAGCAGATTCAGAACTGTTTTAAAACTACTTTCGGAACTGAATAAAAAGAAAAAAACGTCGGTCACCATTTTAGTTGTAGGCATTTCGCTGTTTACGGGAAGTATTTGGGCACAACAAACTAAAGCCAATCATATAGAGCAACTCAACCAAATTTTGGTTCAGGACAAAGCCCAAGGTCGTATTGAACCTTTGGGTTCATATGCTGCCGATGTTATTCGTAAAATAACCAAACATAATTCATATAAAGGACACAAAGCTGCCGAAGTGGTGATTGGCATGTCGGTAGATCCTTCGGTATGGAAAAATGAACCAATGATAAAAATTGGCCACGACGAATTGGCCAAAGAGATAGGGGCCGTTAATGGTTACGCTTCGTATAATAATTTTTTCGATGCCGGACAAAATTACAAACTGGCTACTCAGGTAGATCAGGCGTATAAAAAAGAAGAGTCGCAACGCAACAAATATGATAAGGAAGTTATTAATGTGGATGAACGTATCAATATTTGTACGCAGATTTTTATGCATGAATTTCTGGCATTCTTCCCCGAAAAGAGCAATGTAAATTTGGCATGGAATGTTTCCTCCGAGGGAAATAGCGAATCTTCCGGTTCTGTTTGTCCGTACCACGGCACGATGGACGAAATGAGTGGTCAAACTGATAAAATGAGCGAAGAAGCTTTAAATCTTCCTCCCGCAACAGTTCAGGGGCATTGCACCCGCGACGATATTAAAAATTGTCCTGCATTTACTAAAGCTGACGAAAATCTGATTGAGAAGTATTTATCGGCATTTGCTAAAGCTGAAAAAGATGGAAACTGGACAACGGCCAATACCGCTTTAAATAACATCAAACAATTTCAAAAACAATATGGCGGCGGAAATTTACCATCGGAAAAACGAATCGACATGGAGTTATTATATAACAAACTAAATGTTTTTATCAATTTAATGATCGGTTATGCCACTATCGGCATTATATTACTCACTCTGTATTTTCTATACATTTTCCGCCCAGCTAAATGGCTCGACAAAACTTTACAATTGGCTGTTTATCCTTTAATATTTTTATTTGGGCTATATACTTTAGCATTAGCTTTCAGGTGGTATATTTCAGGTCATGCACCATGGAGCAACGGTTACGAGAGTATGATTTTTGTAGGTTGGGCTGCCAGTTTATCGGGCATAATTTTTTCACGTAAATCTCCTCTTGCCTTTTCGGTAACGGCTTTACTTTCGGCCATTGCACTTTCTGTAGCAGCCATGAGTTGGATGAATCCCGAAATTACGAATCTTGTTCCCGTTCTGAAATCTTATTGGTTGATTGTTCATGTGGCGGTTATCACTTCGAGTTATGGTTTCTTGGCCATGGCAGCTATTCTCGGATTTATGAATCTGATATTTATCATCATACGAAATTCCAAAAATCAAATCAGGGTTAATGATATTATAAAAGAAGTCGGTTATATTATTGAACTTTCACTGATAGTAGGTCTGTTTATGCTCACAGTCGGGACTTTTCTCGGTGGTATTTGGGCAAACGAGTCTTGGGGACGGTACTGGGGCTGGGATGCTAAAGAGACATGGGCGTTGGTTAGTGTACTTGTTTATGCGATAATCATACATTTAAGACTGATTCCTAAAATGAATAATGCCTTTGTATTAAGTTCGGCTGCATTGGTTGGCTTCAGTAGTGTAATTATGACTTTTGTTGGCGTAAATTACTATTTATCAGGTATGCATTCGTACGGACAAGGAAATCCACCTCCTGTGCCGGCATGGGTTTATGTGTTCGTTCTGATTATCGGATTTGTGATTTACGGAGGATACAAAAAGTTTTACTCAAAAAAACAGCTTTAAAACTCTATCAACTTGCCGGAAAATGTAATTCTAATTTGTAATGCTTCTAAATTAGTAGTATTTACCTCATTTTTTGACAGTTTATAGATAGAATAAAACTATATTTGAATAAAATACAAGTTGTATAATGAAAAAATATGCTCATCGAATCACCATTAGTATTTATACTCTGATTGTTGTATGTACTTTCGTTTTACTTGCGTGGTACGGACGTTCATACTATACATTACCTATCGGTGACCGATATTTTCACCCTCAGTATGAGCTACTAAAACCAAGTGGCTATCTGGGACACGGCTTGGGAATTACCGGTGCGTTTTTCATTCTAACAGGATTAGTTATCTATTCTCTTAGAAAAAGAGTAAAAACTTTTTCGGGTTGGGGACGATTGAAGAACTGGCTCGATTTTCATATTTTTCTTTGCACATGGGGAACAGTCATGGTGTTGTTTCACACCACTTTTAAATTTGGCGGAGTGATTGCTATTGGATTTTGGAGTCTGGCCATTGTTTGGATAAGTGGTGTTATCGGTCGGTTTATTTACATTCAGATTCCAAGAACAATAGAAGGCAATGAAATTTCGTTAAATGAATTACTGGAGAAAAGAAAAATTGCATCTGATTTACTTTGGGATAAGTATAAAATAAATTTTTCTGAAATAAAAAATACCGGATTTTCAAAAATAAGATTGCAACTGATAGCCAATAGTATTTCAAAAAAGGAATTCAGGCATATCAGAATTTTAATCCGAAAACAAAAAATATCAGAGCAAAGAATAAAACGATTGGATTTAATGCGTAACTTATTCCATTATTGGCATATAGCTCATGTTCCGTTTGCAGTAATAATGGTGGTTATTCTGATAATTCATGTAAGTGTAGTATTATTCTTCGGATATAAATGGATTTTTTAAATGGAAGTACTTGTAGAGGAAATTATTACTTATGGGTTGATATTTATTCTTCTGATTATAATCATATTGTATTATATCAGAAAAAATAAGAAAAAATCAGCTCAATATGCTGAAAAGTTAGCAAGAGCGGTTGAAGATGGCTTACATGAACCGGTTTCGCTGTATCCGGTTGTTAATACGAATCGGTGTATTCAGAGCGGTGCATGTATCAGAGCCTGTCCCGAACATGATATTCTGGGCATTGTAAACGGTAAAGCTACCATTATCAATGCATCACAGTGCATTGGTCACGGAGCTTGTTTTCTGGCGTGTCCCACTGAAGCAATTACTTTAAAAATCGGAACTGAAAAACGCGGAGTTGAACTACCTCACATTCAGCCGAATTTCGAAACAAATGTTCGTGGAATCTTCATTGCAGGAGAATTAGGTGGAATGGGACTTATTCGCAATGCAGTGACTCAAGGACGCGAGGCTATGGAAAACATTGTAAAATCTATTGATAAACAACACAAAGCGGAATTTGATGTAATTGTTGTAGGTTCCGGGCCTGCAGGAATATCGGCTACTTTGGGAGCAACAAAATCGGGACTAAAAGTATTGACATTAGAACAGGATTCGTTAGGTGGTACAGTATATACCTATCCCCGATCAAAAATCGTCATGACTCATGCGATGGACTTACCTTTGTATGGAAAAGTAAAACTCGGGGAAACTTCGAAAGACGAATTGCTCGGGCTTTGGAATAAAGTACTGACGAAACATAAGATATCTATCCGGGAACATTCGAAGGTCGTATCGATTCAGAAAAATGAAGATATTTTTGATGTGAAGATTCAAACAGGTGAAGTATTTACCTCAAAAACGGTATTATTGGCTTTAGGCAGAAGAGGTACGCCCCGAAAACTCAACATTCCGGGAGAAATGAGTCAAAAAGTTGCTTACCGACTGCTTGATGCCGAATTGATTGAGAATAAAAAGATTTTTATTGTAGGTGGTGGAGATTCAGCTGTAGAAGCTGCTCTATTATTGGCAAACAAAAATAAAGTGACTTTATCGTACCGAGGTGAAAAGTTCAACAGACTCAAACCTCGTAATTCCGAATTGATTAACAATGCAATGACCGCCGGAGTGCTCGAAGTTTTTTTCAATACTCAGGCAGTAGCAATAGAACCAGATAAAGTTATAATGAAATTTATTCTGACAAACGAAGATACTGAAATTGAGAACGATCAGGTATATATTTTTGCCGGTGGTGAACTACCGGCTGAGTTTTTGAAAAAAACAGGTATAAGAATGAACACCAAATTTGGTGAAATAGTAATGAGTCACTAAAATTAAATATAAATTTGCAACGACAATCGGTCATTTAGCAAAATGAAAAGTAACTTTTTTCTCAAAATATTATATTTAATCGCTGTTTTGTTTTTTCAATCGGCTTATTTAACTGCGCAAATCTCTCCCGGAGAATTGTGTAAAGCCCATGCCGACCTCGAAGGTGCAAGCAATTGTACCAAATGCCACGAAGTTGGGAATAAAGTTACACGCGAAAAATGTTTGGCCTGTCACAAAGAAATTAAAACCAATATTGATGCAGGAAAGGGTTATCACGCCTCGTCCGAAGTAAAAGGCAAAAACTGTGCATCCTGTCACAACGACCATCATGGACGTGATTTTCAAATCATTAAATTTAACAAAAAGGCATTTAACCATGATAAAACCGGATTTTCGCTAAAAGGTGTCCATGCCAAACAGGATTGTAATGCCTGCCACAATGCACAAAGAATTAAAGATCCTGAGTTGAAAAAACGCACAGGAACTTATTTAGGACTCCAACAGGAATGTTTGTCGTGTCACACCGACTTTCATCAAAGCAAATTATCTTCTAAATGTACCGAATGTCATAATTTCGATTCGTGGAAAAATGCCAAAAGATTCGACCATAGCAAAACCCACTTCCCGTTGCTGGGTAAGCACATGACCGTCGGATGTATCGAGTGTCACAAAACCGAAATGGTGAACGGTAAAAAAGTTCAACGTTTCAAAGGTCTGGTTTTCAACAATTGTACCGGTTGCCATCAAGATGTTCATAAAGGAAAATTTGGTCAGAATTGTAAAGAATGTCATACCGAAGAATCCTTCCATTTCAATAAAGAAATGAAAGCCTTTAATCACGACAAAACCAGTTTTAAACTAATTGGAAAGCATAAACAGGTAGATTGTAAAGAGTGTCACAAAGGCTCGTTAATGACGCCTCTCAAACATAATAACTGTTTCGATTGCCACAAAGATTATCACAAAGGAGAGTTCAATACTAAAAACAGTAAACCTGACTGTATTGAATGCCACACAAACGATGGATTTACGCCAAGTACGTTTACAGTGGAAAAACACAACAAAGGAAAATTCAAATTAGAAGAAGCCCATTTAGCCACTTCGTGTAATGCGTGTCATAAAAAAGATGGTAAAAACTGGACTTTCAGAAATATAGGAAGTCGATGCGTGGATTGTCATCAAAACGAACACAAAGGATTTATTGAAGATAAATTTATGTCGAACGAAGACTGCCAGGCCTGCCACACTGTCAAGAGTTGGAAAGTGGAAAAATTTGACCATGATAAAACCGGCTATACATTAGAGGGTGCTCACGCTACTACCGCTTGCTCCGACTGTCATTACGGCAAAAATGAAAATGGCGTCAGAACTCAACAGTTCAAAGGTTTATCAAAAGAATGTTCTTCATGCCACAAAGACTCACATGTCGGTCAGTTTGCTGTGAACGGCAAAACAGATTGTACCAGTTGCCATGGATTGGACAAATGGGAAAATTCAAAATTCGATCATAATACCTCCCGGTTCAAATTAGACGGTGCCCATGCCACGGTTAAATGTGAAGAGTGCCATAAACAGGTGGTGGACGAGAAAGGTAAATACATAGCTTATAAATTTGCAGACATTTCCTGCGCAAGTTGTCATAAAAAATGATGATCCGTAACTTTATAAAAGTAACTATTATATTTCTGACAATTGTCGTTGTAACATCTTGTGACGACGACAGTATCTTTGATATAAAAGTGAAAACAGCTAACGGCATTACCACAGTAAGCGGTATCAGACCTGGCGGACTTGACAGAGCGTTATTACTAAGTGTTGTCACTATCAAAAATCTGGCTATCAACGATACCATCGATAGCCGAGATATAAAAACAATTCGGGACGAAATGACGAATCTCGAAACACTGGATCTGAGCAAAGCGACGATTGCTGCCTACGGAGGATATGATGGTACAGCAGAAACCCAAAGATATTACTATGCTGCAAATCAAATTCCAGCATATGCATTTTACAATCCTAAAACATCAAAAGGAAAATCAAAACTAACAACTATCCTACTACCTGAAAATATCACATCTATAGGCGATTATGCTTTTACAGCTTGTGGTTTGTCTGGCAATTTAACGATTCCTTCATCAGTGACCGATACGATTGGAATCTCGGCTTTTGCGTATTGCCAGAATTTGACACATATTGACCTGCCATCCGTTGCATACATCGGACCATCGGCATTCCAGAGCTGTACTTCTCTGACGGGAGAACTGGTTATTCCTGATTCGGTAATATCCATTAAAAGCTGGGCTTTTGCCTATTGCGCGGGTATTACCAATATTTCCATTCCCCAATCTTTATCTGAAATAGAAAAAACTGCCTTCTGTGGAAGTGGAACGGCTTTCACTGTCGACGCCGGAAACACAAGTTATACATCCGTTGATGGTGTTTTATATAATACTGATATCACAACATTAGTTCAATTTCCGGGAAGTAAATCAGGAAGCTTTAGCGTACCAGAATCGGTTCTGGATATTGGACCTTTTTCTTTTGCTTTTTGCACCGGCTTAACCGGCATATCCCTTCCGGCCGGACTGAATTTTATTGAAGATAATGCTTTCTACGGATGTACGGCTTTATCCGGAAATTTTCCGATTCCAGCATCATTATTATTTATCGGAACGGATGTATTTGAAGATTGTAGCCAAATGAACGGATTCTCTGTATCTTCCTCTAATACAAATTTCACTTATTCTGATGGAGTTTTGGTGGATGCTGCTCAGTTCACCGTAAAACGTTGTATTGTTTCAAAATCGGGAAGTTACACCATAGAATCGGATATACAATTTGTGGATAATTCAGCCTTTAGCAATTGTACGAATTTGAGCACTATAACCATTGCTGCAAGCGTATTGTCCATCGGGAAAAGAGCATTCTTTAATTGCACAGGTCTGCTATCCATTTATTTAAAATCTTCGACACCTATCGACATGTCTGATACTTCATCGGCATTCGAGCTGGTAACCAAAGATCAGATAACTCTGTACGTCCCGACCGGATCGCTTCAAACTTATTTAAATACAAGTGTGTGGAATGAATTTGGCAATATTGTAGAAAATTAGGTAACAGACAAATGAGAAAATTATCTTTCATATTAACCATCCTGTTTTTCATTGGTATTACTAATGCAAAATCGCCACACGGAGATCATTTGAAACCGGATTGTGCTGTTTGTCATGTATCCGACAACTGGAAAATCATTAAGAAAAAGGGATTCGATCATGATAAAACAAAATTTCCGTTACGTGGACAGCATACCACAGTGGATTGTAGAAAATGTCATACCGATCTGGATTTTTCGAAAGCAAAAACCGATTGTAATTCTTGCCACACCGATGTTCATCAAAATACAGTTGGAAACGATTGTGCACGTTGCCATACTACCAATTCATGGCTGATAACCAATGTAAAAAAGATTCATAACGAAGCTGGTTTCCCTTTGAGAGGTATGCACGAAGTAGCCGACTGTTACCGCTGCCATACTTCTGCATCATCATTACGTTTCGATAATATCCGAACCGATTGTTATGCCTGTCACAAAACCGATTATTCATCGACAGTAGGAAAAACCTTCGACCACAAAGCGCTTGGTTTTGGAACCGATTGCGAACGTTGCCACAACATGAACGGCGTTACATGGCAAACTAACGGACGTGGATTTGATCACAGCTTCTTTCCGCTTACCGGCGGTCATAATCTGGATTGCAACGAATGTCATACCAATGGTGATTACCGTACTAAACTATCGTCGGAATGTACCAGTTGTCACAGCGGTAAGAAATCAATAGCATCCGCTACAATACCCGCTCACAATTCTGTTTTCGGACGATATAGTTGTGGCGAGTGTCACACCAATCAAACCTGGAATACGGTGAAATTCAAACAACACGATAGCTACTGGGGAATTTATTCCGGCAAACATAAAGGCGCCTGGACCAAATGCACCGACTGCCACATGAACGATATGAACTGGGATGCAAAAAACACCTGCAGTCGTTGTCACGATGATAAAACTCACTTATAATTCTTTCTGATGAAGTTACATCTTACACTGATTTGTCTGCTAATTTCAGCAACATACCTTTTCGGGCAAAAATCCGAGGATAAAATCTATGGCAGCATATCTTTCATCAGTTCGGAGAATGTTTATGTAAAATTTGTAAGCACAAAAGGGATAAACTCAGGAGATACACTGTACGTCGAAAAAGACAATAGCGTACAACCGGCCATTACCATCACAGCCATTTCTTCAATGTCGTGCGTCGGCAAACCTGTTAAAGGTTATTCCCCTACTCTGTCAGGCACTGTTGTGGCATTTTTAAAACCCGATCTTCCCATAGAAATAGCAATAGAAAAATCGAACGAGCCTGTTTCGGTTAACGATTTGGTCATTTCGCAAAAAGGAAAGGAAAAAGTAAAAAAACCGGATATATACGGTCGGCTCTCTGTATCTTCGTATAATAATTTCGTAACGGATCCACTTAGTACCACAACTCCTAATTTCAGGCTGAAATACAATCTGGCATTAAATGCTGATCGTATAAACGACAGCAGACTTTCATTCGAAAATTACATGTCTTACACACATATGCTTTTTGATGCAACAGAAGATTTTAAAGACCTAAAAGTATATAACCTGGCTTTAAAATACGATTTCAAAGATAGCTCCTCGCTGACATTCGGACGAAAAATCAATGTCAATACCGCCAATATCGGAGCTGTTGACGGCTTGCAATACGAAAAGCATTTTAAAAACTTCACTGCAGGAGCTTTAATCGGCTTTCGTCCAAACGACACAACTTACAGTGTCGATACAAAATTATTTCAATACGGAGCTTTTATCAGCCATAAGTACGAAAATAAATTCAGAACGGCTCAGACATCGCTGGCTTTTTTTAATCAAACAAACACTCTGGTAACCGATAGACGTTATTTATACCTGCAACATTCGAATTCACTTCTTAAAAACGTGGATTTTTTTGGTTCGGCCGAAATTGATTTATACGCCATTGAAAACAACACACCTATCAACGATTTCGATCTGACAAGTTTATATTTATCATTGTCGTACCGGCCTTTCAGAAACCTTTCCTTATCACTCTCTTTCGACGAAAGGAAAAATGTATATTATTTCGAAACATATAAAAACCGTATCGACAGCTTGCTGGAGAATGAAATGCGACAGGGAATACGTTTCAGGTTCAACTACCGTCCTGTTAAAAATCTCACCTGGGGTGGAACCGCCGGATACCGTATGCAAACACCTACTTCCTACGAATCAGCAAATGCCATGTCATATCTGACTTATTCAAGAGTCCCTTGGATTGATGTTTCTTTCACCATTTCAGGAACAGCTCTTATTACAAACAACTACAATGGTTTTATATATGGAGCGAGTCTGTCAAAAGACCTGAATAATAAATTATCGATTGATGCAGAATACCGGAAAGCTCAAATTTTTGCACAGGATATAGCCGAAATAGGTATTCTGTGGAGAATCACCGATTCTGTCATTCTTTCCACCAACGCCGAAGTAACCTTTGAGCAGTACAATACTTCCGGCAGATTATTTTTCAACATTTCCAAAAGATTCTGAATTGAAAACAAAATGAGTTTTTGAATTGTTTACCTATAAAAACATGCTATTAGTATCATTTTAAGTTTGTAGTCAATACAAGAAGTTATTTTTGCAGTATATTAATTCAAAACGTAATTTATGAAGAAAATTTTCATTACTCTTGTCCTTTTGTTGACAATTTTTTCGGCTTTTGCTCAGGAATCCGTAACAACAGCCACTACCGATGGTACTCTTACTGTTACTGCTACCGTTACTTATTCAAATCCTTATTATTATGCTGTATGGATTAAAAGCCCTTCAGGTACATTTCTGCGTACCCTGACAATGTACGGTCAAACATCCAAATACTATTCCGATTTAACTCATTGGTATTCGGAAAGCGCAGCAAGCAAAACCAATGCCACCACCGGAGCTACAAAATCATCTTCTGGAACTTATTCTTCTACATGGAATGGAAAAGATCAGGCTAACAGCGCTATTGTAACAGATGGGACATATACCGTGAGCATAGAGATGACTTCAGAAAATTATGGAACAAGCAGCAAATACATTACCACCACTATCGACAAAGGAACATCGTCTGTAACTATTACCCCAACAGTCGTTTCGCCTATCTCAAATGTCACAATCAAATGGATACCTGCTACCACAGCCGTTAATATGGTTGAATCGGATAAGTATAGCGTTTATCCCAACCCCACCCGTTCTACAATTTATGTAAGCGGTTTCGATATCAAAGGAATTGACATTCTGACATTGAATGGAAAATTTATATTTACGACAAATAATCAGAATATCGACTTAAGCACATTACCAAAAGGAATGTATGTAGTAAGACTCACAACAGACGCAGGGATTTTCTTTAAAAAAATAGAAAAGATTTAACACATAATTGGAGGGTTGATATTAAAAAAATCTGATGTTTTTTGTTGAAAAAACATCAGATTTTTTTAATTGCATGGTAAAGACACAAAGATTTTTTAGTATTTTTGTTGACCAAAATAGAAAATGACTTCGTAGCTCAGTTGGTAGAGCAACAGACTCTTAATCTGTGGGTCGTGGGTTCGACCCCCACCGGGGTTACAAAAGCAATGGTGCACTTCCATTGCTTTTTTTATTTATAATCACTATTTTTCTTTCAATTTAAAAACAAACGCACTCTCTTTCTTCCGATCTATCACAAATCAAAACAGTTTCAAATATCCCCTTCGTTTCAATTATAAAATATTTCTGATTATACTAATTTTGTATTCCCAAAAAGCTGAAACATATTATTTACAGTATTAGTTATTTCAATTATTTTCTCAATATCAACAAAATACGATCATGAAATTCACTAAAATGCATGGAACCGGCAACGATTATATATACGTGAACGGTTTTGTGGAAAACATAGAAAATCCTGTAGAATTCGCCATCAAATACAGCGATCGACACAAAGGGATAGGTTCCGACGGACTGGTCATGATTTTACCTTCCGAAACCTGCGATTTTCGTATGCGTATGTTCAATGCCGATGGCTCTGAATCGGAAATGTGTGGAAATGCTTCGCGTTGTATCGGCAAATACGTGTATGATAAAGGAATGACATCCAAAACTTCGGTTACTTTAGAAACATTGGCCGGTGTAAAAGTGCTTGATTTGGTAATTGGCGACGACAACGAAGTAGAAACTGTTACTGTGGATATGGGTGAACCCATACTAAACGGACTTTCCATCCCGACCATCTTTGATGATGAAAAAATTGTGAACAAAAAAGTAACCTTCAGCAAAGAGTTGGAATACAACATAACAGCCGTATCCATGGGAAATCCACACGCTGTGATTTACCTCAACAACATAGCCAACTTAAATTTGCCGGTCATAGGTCCGGTCATCGAGAATGCTCCTGTTTTCCCACGTCGTACCAATACCGAATTTATCGAAGTTGTTTCGGACAATTATATCAAAATGCGGGTATGGGAACGCGGTTCGGGTGAAACAATGGCTTGCGGAACCGGTGCTTGTGCTGCTGTAGTATCGGGTGTTTTAAATGGTAAAAACGACCGAAAAACAACCGT
>WSSedL1CaDRAFT_10001747_pt1 | contig 12079 bp, 8 predicted proteins | sample WetSurSL1Cattail_FD_9464 | JGI IMG/M metagenome (IMG submission 9464)
GGACTGATTTTTTCCAGGACATCGAAGGAAACGAGGCCAAGCCAAGCCCGCGGTTGAAAACCCGGGCAAAGATGATGTGGGATGACAACAACCTGTATGTGGCCGCCGAAATGGAAGAACCCGATGTGTGGGCCAACCTCACGGAAAGAGACCAGATCGTTTTCCACGACAACGACTTCGAAATTTTTGTAGATCCCACCAATTCGACACACAACTACTTTGAAATAGAGGTCAATGCCCGGAACACCATTTTCGACCTTTTCCTGTCCAAGCCCTACCGAAATCAAGGAGGTGTCGTCTTCGGCTGGAACGCACCCGGCATGAAACATGCCGTCCGGGTGAATGGTTCGCTCAACCACCCCGGAGACAAAGATCGGGGATGGACAGCCGAATTTGCCATTCCGTGGACTGCGATCACCGTAGGCGGAGGAAAACACTTGCCAGCGAACGGCGAAATATGGCGGATCAATTTTTCGCGGGTAGAATGGGATGTGGATAAGATTGGAGGCGCTTACGTGAAGCAAAAAGATGCCTCGGGGAAGGTCAAACCCGAAAACAACTGGGTGTGGTCCTCACAAGGAGTGATCGACATGCACCGCCCCGAAAGATGGGGATACCTCCAGTTTTGCGCGACGCCTGCCGGAACCGAAGCCCCCGCATTTGAACGTCCTTACGCCGAATATCAACGGGATTATTTGTGGCTGGCATACTACAAGCAGAAAGACTTTCAGGGGATCAACAAGCGGTATGCTTCAACCCTGCAGGAATTGGGCTTGCCATCATTGGTTCCGGTTTGGTTCCGAGGGAGCAAGGCAAGCAACAAACTATCGATGGAAGCCACTTCGGGACAATTCCGGGTATTCATCTCGGATGGGGTAGCTCCGTCCATTTCGTTGACCGAGGATGGGCTTATTGGGAAATAAATCGACGCCCTCTTGTCTTAATTTCCAGCATATTTCCGATACATGGCCTCCACCACTTTCAGCTGGTCGTCGGTGAGGTTACCCGCGGTGAAGAACACAACACCGTTCGCTCCATTGTCCATGGCCGATTCGATGCCTTCCTGCAACGACTTGGGATCGGGCAAGGCTCCCATATAGACACCCGCATGAAGGTCTTTCCTGACTGCCATCGTGGCAAGGCTTTCCTTTACACATTTGCCGATCCAGTCAATCCCTTCGTCATAAAAATTGTTGTATATCATTGGGCAAGCCGCATCGATCTTGAAACGTCCCCAATCCTGGCGAACCATCCGCTTGGCCATTTCAGGAGTGGGAAATACGGCAGCCGTCACCATCTTGCCCGTCTTTTTCTTCACCTTCCCGCTTATCGAATTTGCAAGGTCCACAATGGCTTGCAGCCTGAATTCGGCCCAATCTTTGCTCGATGCCGGATCGCTCATCGTTATCGGGTCTATGCGGTTTTTCTTTCTGAAGGCCTCCCGGCATCGGTGACAATAGCAAAAATCGTAATCGGGCATTTCGTAGGTCTGATCCAAGTGATATTTGGGCTGCAAGGCCTTTGGCAAGTAAATATCGCAATAGCGGATGTAGTCGAAATGCACTCCCGCCACCCCATCAATTTTCGCATATTCGAGGTATGTTTTTGTCAAATACTTGATAACCTTCTTCTCCCTCGGGCAAAAGATGCGGTAGTATCCGGCATAAGGCGCTTTGGTGACACACGACACCCCGTTTCGGTTGACGGAATACCAGTCTGCATGTTGGTGCATGAAAACAGAATCGGGCATAATCATGGTCGGTTTCCAAACGTGAAGTTGAATGTCCACCCGCTTGGCGATCGGAGCAATTCGGCGGATAAACTGCGGTTTTCCCTCCATGAACAACCCGTCAATGTGACTCCGCTTCAGGCGCAGAAGATAAGCCTCTACGGCCGAATCGTTTTTCATGGCCTTGAAGCTCCCTTCCCCATCCCAGGCCATGAACAAAGGCAAAGAAATCTTGGCGGGTTTACCCGCCATCGTCATCAGGCAGCTTAACAGCAGCAGGCTAAGCCCCACAAGTCGTTTTCCCATCAAAGTATTTTTTGTGGTGTGAATAATTTATGTTACGGATGTTCGAAATTACAATTGTTTGTTCTGAGTTATGGGGCTGTGCGGCTACCAGATAAGCATTTGGCCTCTGTTGCGAAAATATCTTGTTAAAATATTGCATGGCGAATATAGGCAAATAATTTCCAACGCGTCGCTACCTCCGGTTGAATTTGATAATTATTAGCAATTGCAAGAAGCTGTCTCAAAATAATTTGCGTAATCCGAACAATTTGCGTTCAAAACCTCTTTTGAGACAGCACCCTCGGCAGCATGATGGGAAAATTCGCCGCCATGGCGGGGAAAAACCTTCGACGAAGGCAATTTCAATCCGATGGATGAATTTGCATAACTTGCGTTCAAAACAAAAAAGACAGGATCAAAGATCCTGCCCTAACAAAATGGAATTGAAATAAAAATTATATCCGTCAAGAATAAATCTCCATTTTGATTCTTATTTGACAATCAGTCTCTGATTGTACAACGTATTTCCTTGGCGAACCGAGATAAGATAAACACCTTGATTCAAAGATGTGACATCCACAGTCTCCGATTCGCTATTCTTCGCAGCTTTATTCAGCAATGTTTTTCCTGTAAGATCTTGGATCTGAATAGTTGACACACCGTCGTATGTTGGCAAGACAACATTCACCTCGGACACAGCTGGATTTGGATAAACCGTAAGAGCATTATTGCCTGATGAGGAAGAAATGATTCCAGAGGAAGCGTCCCAGTAAGATCCGGCAAGAAGCGGGGAGGCCGATGTCAGGGTAAAATCTGGGGCATCCAGAGAGAATGGGTCGTTCACTCCCAAATCTGAGTTATTGGTGTATGTCGTGTTGCTGAAACCTGCGGTGTTGAACCAGGTCTCCTCCGCCCAGGTGGTAGGGGAAGCCGGAGCAAAGTTAGTTGTACATCCGGCAAGAATCGTGTTTTTGACAACCAAATCACCCGCATCGGCAGATGCCTGCGAATTGGTACCATCGATAATGATTCCTTTGGGCCATCCGGCAAACACGGAGTTGTAAACCTTCAGCTTGGAACTTCTTCGGATGTGCATTGCCGCTTGGAAATAAGTGTCGATCGTGGTCGAGGCTGTTGCCAACGGGCCAAAAGAGCTGATGTTGCTGAAAACAGCAGATGTGAAAGGGGTGTTGGTGCTCCCACTGCCGTCGTTGTCCGATTCAAAGCTATTGGATTTGCTGGAATCAGCTTCATCCGGATCGCGAAGCGAAACACCGAACTGAACCATCCCTGAAAAGCCATAGTCTGTGTCAAAATCGTCATCCAAACCACGGAAAGCGATCAGGTGCTTGCAATTGACCGTACCCCCAAACCATTCGTATGAATCGTCACCGGAATAAGACACTTGCACGTAATCGATCGTCGTTCCCGAACCTACGCCACAGAATGTCAAACCATTGATTTCACTGTTGGCAGTTGTGGTGAGGGCGACACCCGGAAACTCGATACGCACGTATTGCAGGCTGCCCGAATTGTCGGTAGCATCGGAACCCCCATACGTATTGCCGATTCCGCCTTCAACCACTGGGGATGTTTGGTTCACCGGCGCGTTTCCAACCAACACAACACCACCCCAGTCGCCGTAGGTCCTGCTGCCAGGATCCTGGTTGGAAGTGAATACAATTGGATTGGCGGCAGTCCCGTTGGCAATCAATTTTGCCCCCGGCTCGATAATCAAGGCTCCGGTGGTGGCCTTATCCCCACGGATCACCGTACCAGGCTCTATTGTCAGAGTCGCTCCCGATTGGACGCGGACGAATCCCGTCAACAGATAGACACTCGACTTAGTCCAAGTGGTACTGGTCGTTATATTTCCCGAAATAGTTGTGGTGGTAGCGGGATAAACTGTTGTTTGCGGATTGAAATTCGCCCAACCTGAAGTCCAATCGGTTTTTCCAAATGCACCTACATAATCCACTTTAGTGAAAAATGAATCTGCAACAGCAGTATCTGTAAACGATGCGGCACCATATAGCGGTGACCCCAAAGTCTGACTTGAAGTGATGTTACCAGTTAGAGTAACCTCGGGCGTCGGATAAACGGTTGTTTCAGGGTTGAAGTTTGCCCAACCAGATGTCCAGTCATTGGCATCAAATGCACCACGATAGTTTACCTTATCGAAAAACGCATTGCCTATGGTCTGGGCAAAACTTGACACCCCAACCAACATCAAAAAGCCGAAAAGTAGATTTTTTTTCATTTGTTAAAATTGAAATTAAAACTGAATAATATAAAATAAGACGTTTAAAAAGTTGCAGTAATACCTAACTTAAACTGACGACCTAATTTCTGCTTTTGGGTCACTTGCACTTTGGTGGTATTCTCCAGCTCATACATTTGATACCTTTGAAAAACGACCTCATCGTCAAGTAGATTTTTAATACCAAACTTCACACTTATATTTTTGAAAAGACCTTTTTCCATTGTTAAGTCCAAAGAGTTAAATGGCATTTCATAAATGTCTGCAGCCCCATCGTTGCCCACTATTGCAATTCGTTTGCCGACTTTATTATACATGAAGCTTGTCATAAATCTCAATTTTGTGTCGTTATAATAAGCTCCAAGATTTATCAGATAGGGGGACTGTCCTTGCAAGGCCCGATCGCTTTCGCCAGTAAGGGTTGAATCCATTTTCACTACAGATCTTATCAGTGAGGCATTGAAAATGATGGTCAGATTGCTCATGAATTTCAATGAGGGAGATTTTTCGAATTCATGCAATCGTTTACGCACATCCACTTCCACCCCATATGCTTTGGCGTTGGGTGCATTGAAATAGGAATATTGAAGATTCCCGGCATCGTCTATTTTCAATTCGATCGGATCTTTGAAATGTTTGTAAAATGCACCAAACGAAACAATCTCCTCGTTGGTCGGATACCATTCGAATCGGGCATCATAATTATTTACATAACAATTCTTTAGATTTTCATTTCCATAGACGGTGACATTGTCATCGAAATTTGTAAAAGAGAACTGCGAAACTTCCCTGAATTCAGGGCGATTGATGGTCTTGCCTGCCGATAGGCGGAACAAGAACTCATCGGTTAGCTTGAAAGTTGAGTTAATAGACGGAAAAATATCTATCGTATCAATCTTTGTATTGATCGGCGTAGTGGTTCCTTTAACATACCCATCCAATTCAAGCTTGTTTTTTTCGACCCTCACTCCGAGGTAGCTATTAAACCACTTGGCTATAGGCAAATTAAGACCAACATAAGAAGCAAATAACTGGTTGTTTGCACTGTAATTATCCGATTTTTGCGATCCGTCTCTCAAAAAAACATTGTCCGTGTAATCGATTGTGGAAAAAATTTGCGAGATGCTGCTGAACGTCTGGTCGCTGAATGCTACATCCTGGTTCTGATCCAATGTGAACTCCTTCTTCCTTGCTGAAACCGAATAAACAAAGACCCGAGAATCAAAACCACGAGATTTCCTTTCTAAAAAAACACCGGCTTTTACCTCCGGGCTGAAAGTTCCAAATTTAAACTTTTGACTATAGTTGAGCGATCCATTGTATATGTCTTCATTGTTTTTGAAAAAGAAACGATTGAACGGACCTAAGGATGAATTGTTATACAACCTGATGGCATAATGGGTTTCAGGATCCGAATCTACCGACAAGGTCTTTATCCTGCGCAAGTCCGGTTGGTCTTTGTTGGCATGTGAATAGCCTACAGTCCAATCAAGGGATACCTTGTTGCCAAATAATTTATGAAAACCAGCAAGTTGGCTCGAAATAGTCAACCTGGATTCGTAGCCCAGTTCATAAGATCTTTCGTATGAATTGTCTGATCCCGAGTATGAAGTTATCCCTTGTTTCAATACGGTTTTAGACACCGCATTGCTGTTGATTATGTTACGAAATTCTATTTTCTGATTGTCGGAAAACGTCAAAACCCAGTTCGACAAACCACTTACCCTCACTTTAGAAGCATATGCTTGTTGGGTGTTTGAAAAGGCCGTGTCAGAACGTTCCGGTTTGGACGAGCTGGATGAAAGGTAGGAGGCCCTGAATGAGCTTTCATTTGTGGAAGACGAACTGTATCCCAATGCTGTGATTGTACCTACCGAAATGTTCCCCCATATGAAACGCCTGTTGATAGCCAATTGAAAATCAGCATCAGGTTTAGCCGTTGTTCTATAAGGTGTGGTAGCCGTATTAAATGATTTAGAGATGGCATTGATCTGGTCTATTTTTGAAGCATCAATTGTTCCGTCCAATAAAGCTTTATAATCGTCGCTGGAAGGAACTCCCGTCGGCATAGTACGCAGTGAGTTGTCATACCCCAACCAGTCGGTCTTGCTGCCTTTACTTGTATAAAAAGCCTTGCCTGTTGACAATTGATTGTATCCGGCAGAGGCAGAAACCGTAATACTATTCCTGTCTATCAGGCTTTTCGTTTTCACGTTAATCATTGCCCCGGCAAAATCCGCGGGCAATTCGGGGGCGGGGCTTTTATAAATCAGGATGTTGTCAATTTGACCGCTCGGTATCACGTCGAACGAAAAAGCCCTCACGTCGCTTTCGCTGCTCGGGGTGGACGAACCGTTTAGCCACACAGAGTTGTAACGCTCGGTGAGCCCACGGACAATCACAAACTTTCCGTCCCGGATACTTACGCCTGGAATACGGCGGATAACTTCCGAAGCATCCTTATCCTGCGAGCGTTGGATTTGTTGTGAAGATATTCCACTGACAATGGTCAGGCTCTGCCTGTTTGCGGAGATCATCGAGAACTCAGAATCAGTCCTGCGTTGCGCCGTTACCACAACATCACTTATGGTGTTGCTTAAAGGTCTTAACTTTATATCAACACTTAGCTCGCCTGTCTTTGAAACAACTACTTTCTGGATATGCTTTTCGTAGGACAACAAGGATACAATGAGGTTATAGCTACCACCCGGCACATTTTTTATTTCAAATGTACCATCTTCATTTGTGACATTTCCCATTGTTGTTCCCTGAAGAAGGACACTACAGCCTAGTACAGGTTCCCCTGTCTCCAAATCAACAACAATGCCTTTTATGGAATTTAAAGCAAATAGGCCTACTACGAAATTTGTAAATAAAACGAACGTAAAAAATCTCTTCATTTATCTCTTTTTGGTGTACAAAAGTATTTCTATAATGTTTAGCACATGTGAATCTAATGTTGCGTTAATATAAAGACTCACATCGTTGCAAGCCTTGATGACCATTGTTCGTTATAAAAATTAAAATTGGCAGGTCCACAATTTTAGGAAAGGAGCTGAAAGTCACGAAACAGAAACAATATCTTAACAATTTACTTATTGAATTTGTAGTCAACCCGATATCTTGAGTGATAGGGGTAATTTTTAGTCGAATCTATAAGCCATTGCTATTTTTGCAATTGCCTACATTACCAATAAGATGAGGTGAAATAATGCACGAAAATAATTGGTGATGAATTTTTCTTTTGATCAAATATTCCATAGTTATCTTCCAAAATCATATCCAGACCCGCATTTGCGGCAACTATATTTTCAAAAATATCTTTTAATACAAAAAAAAGACACTTTGCAGCGATTGTATAGAAAAAAAAGATTAATATTGCAAAGTAATGGGATAGAAAAAAGCCCACAACTCATGAACAATATTTCTTTTTTAGGTTTTACAGATTTATATCATATCGCCAATGAAAGGGTTGTCTTCATATCCATCAATTCGAATCAAACAAATTTATAGTTGTTGTCCGAGTGAAGTCTGGAAAGCAATTTCAGACGAAAATGCATTGAAGAAATGGTTCTTTCCTGTCGAAAACTATTCATTTCAAGAAGGAAAGGAATTTTCCTTTTGGACAGGAGAAGATCCATACCTAACGTTCCATAAATGCCGCTTTTTGTTTATAGAACCGTTGAATACAATTGAATACAGTTGGGAGTTACCAAATGATTCAAAGGGGATTAGCATTGTGCGTTGGGAAATAAGCGAAGAAGATGGTAAAACCCTGCTCACTTTCACCCATGATGGCATCGCACATTTGTCGGATGCCAGATTCAGAATCGACTACGAGTACTTTTCCAAGAAGTGGAATCACCTCATATTAAATTCTTTGTGCGAATACTTGTACAAAAATCTGGCTGTCATCGATGTACTTTATTAGTTTCCACAATCAATAACTAAAAATAGAAAAGCGAACTCCAATCGAGGGAGTTCGCTTTTCTATTTTTATAAAAGAATTGAGATTTAATCGTGAGTTTCAGGTTCAACAGCTGGCACGATCAATTTGTAACCTTTTCCGTGAATATTGATAATTTCAATTTCAGGATCAGCCTTCAAGAGTTTTCTAAGCTTGGTGATATAGACATCCATGCTTCTTGCGTTGAAATAGTTATCATCCACCCAAATTTGCTTCAAGGCATGGTTCCGTTCCAAAATCTGGTTTGCATGAGCACAAAGCAAAGCCAAAAGTTCAGATTCTTTGGTCGTCAACTTGGTTTCTTGATCCCCAATGGTCAAAATCTGCTTCTGAGTATCAAATTTCAAGTTCCCAAAATTATACACCTGCTGTTCTTTCACTTTTTTACCTCTAACGCGACGAATGATAGCTTCGATACGAAGCACCAGTTCTTCCATGCTGAAAGGTTTAGTGATATAATCGTCAGCACCAGCCTTAAATCCTTCCAAAATATCTTCCTTCATGTTTTTGGCGGTAAGGAAAATAATAGGTATTTCCGAATTGATGGCACGGATTTCTTTCACCAATGTGATTCCGTCCTTTTTGGGCATCATCACATCCAACACACACAAATCGTATTTCTCTTTCACAAAGCCTTTGTAGCCTGCTTCTCCATCAGGAAAGAGATCAGTATCAAAACCTTTTGCCTGTAGATACTCTCTTAACAACATGCCAAGATTTTCGTCATCTTCGCATAAAAACAATTTCAATTTTTCTTCCATTTTTTAGTCCTATTTAATTATTGGTAAACTTATAATAAATTTAGTTCCAACACCCAAGTCACTTTCAGCCTTGATGCTGCCTTTATGATCCTTGACAATTTTAAAAACATAAGCCAATCCTAATCCAAAACCTTTGACGTCATGGCGGTTTCCAGTAGGAACCCTATAAAACCTCTCAAAGATCTTTTTAACATATTCCTTCTTTATTCCGATTCCGTTGTCTTCAACAGAAAGGTAAAGTTTTCCATTCTCATTCCATGTCTTTATCATCAATTTGAGAGATGCGTCTTCTTTTCTGTACTTCACGGCATTGTCCAACAAATTGAACAAGACATTCGTAAAGTGCATCTCGTCAATTTCCGCAGTTGAATCTTCAGCCTGAAGGTCAATATCTATCTCTCCCCCAAATTTCTCCACTTTCAACTGGAATGTATTGGCAACGCTCACCACAATATCGTTAACTTCCATTTCCCGGAGCTTGAGGGTAGCCTTTTGTTTTTCAAACAAAGACATTTGGAGGACTTTCTCCACCTGAAAGCTAAGCCGCTTTGTCTCGTCATTGATTACACCGGAAATGTGCTTGAAAATTTCCGGGGATTTCATCACGGCGCCGTCTTTCAACATCTGGGCCGCCAATGATATGGTGGAAACAGGCGTTTTCAGTTCGTGGGTCATGTTATTAATGAAATCGTTTTTCATCTCAGATAATTTTTTCTGCCTGAATATCAAATAAATTGTAACAATGAACGTCACCAATAAAACGATGGTGAAAGCCACGGATGGCACAAAAAACGAAATGGCACTTGCAATGTATTGTTCTCTTGCAGGAAAGCTTACTACTAAATGGTATTGTCTTGCAGGGGGGTCGTTTTGGAACAATACTTGCGAATAAACGTCTGCCGGATTTTTCACTTCAAAATTTGGCTGAGAATAGATGTCCTTTTCATCTTTATCTACAATCTTAAATTTGAATGGAAGGACGATTCCATTATTTGCCAGTTCAGCCTTGATCGATATATTCAGGCTTTTATAATCGATTCTTTTCTCAATAGGCAAAGAACTCGATTTATAAAGCAAATTATTAATCACATCATCGACCAAATCTTTCTGATAGAAATATCGTTTCTTCCTGTCTTCTTGCATTTCAAACGATGTCTTCGATATCGATTTAGACCTCATCTTGCCGTGTTTGGGAGAAATAAACACTCCTTGTGGCTGCTGGGTTATAGTCGTTGTATAATCATAAGTGAGGACAGCACTTCCATCAGGCAGAGAAAACTGCATTCGCTGCCGTTGGGTTATCCGTTTTGACTTTGAAACATGGCTTCTAAAGAGGTCTCCGTTTTTTTCAGCCTCCACATACCCCTGTTCCAAATAGCGTTTGGTTTGCTCAAGTTCCAAGTTACGCATAACTTGATAGAGACTCCTACTTACCGCTTCGTCAAACTGACTGCTGCGTAATTTGACCGCTTGGCTAATATAATTAACCTGTATGAACAAAAGTCCAAAAAACGCAAATGCCATCACGCATGCCAACAACCAAATGGTTGATTTCTTCATTCTATCAACACTCCTTTCTCAGGATTATATCCCTTATCTTTTTATTAAACAAAAATATACCTTTTTTTGTTTAATCAGAAAATAAATCGTAAAAATAAAGTTTAGTTTTGTATTATTAAATCAATATTTATATTATTTATCTTCCATTTACAAGTTGTTATTAAATGGAATCTGCTAAAAGAGCAGGCTCAAAACAAGTAAAATAAAGGATAGTGGCAGACTAATGCCTAGAAAACAGTCATACTTAGAACGTAAGGTTATTTGTATTTATTGTACATTTGTATCATACAATCAATTTTTAAAACAATTGAGTTAAACAAGAAATAAACAAAACAAATTATGCAAAGTTCATATTTCCGGATGTATATATACTTGTTTGTTGCATTCTATGGGACATCAGGTTTCTACAGTTGTAAATCGGACGAAGCATCAGATATAAATGGTTATTCGAAAGTAATCTCAATAGAGCTGCCAAACAAAATGTCGATAGCTGTTGACTCCCAATTTTATGCGTTTCAAAAGAAATATGTTTTTTCATTCACCAGATTAATTGACCCGAGCAATGCCGCCATCTCTTACGGTTACATAAAATACCATATATCAATGTCAAAAAGGGCATCGCCTCTTCCATAGATCTTACCTACCATTCCCCTAAAACAGAAGGCTTGGACTTCAAATGCATAGTAGCATTCAACAACGGTAGCTTCTTCGACGACAACGCTTTCGGTACCGGAATTTCAATCATCAAACGTGGCATCATCTCAAAAAAAATAAGCTTAACAAAACCTATGTGTGAGATTATCCCAATAGAGAAAGCTTATAACTGTTTTTTTTTGTATGTTTGCAGCGAAATAAGAGCCTAAGCATGGTTTAGGTTAAACAATTCAAAACAAAACTTTAAGCAAGACAATATGCCTAAGATTTCAGACAGAGGCTGCGAGATGCCGAATTCCCCGATCCGCAAGCTGGCTCCGCTTTCAGATTCGGCCAAGGCCCGCGGACTGAAAGTGTACCACCTGAATATCGGACAGCCTGATTTACCAACACCCAAAGAAGGGTTGGAGGCTATCAAGAACATTGACCGCAAAATATTAGAATATAGTCCAAGCGACGGCTATCGTTCCTATCGTGAAAAACTAGTGGGCTATTATGCGAAATACAATATCAATGTTTCGGCTGACGATATCATCATCACCACCGGAGGTTCCGAAGCCGTATTGTTTGCATTTCTTGCTTGTTTGAATCCAGGTGACGAAATCATCGTCCCCGAACCCGCTTACGCCAACTACATGGCATTTGCTGTCTCGGCAGGTGCGGTGATCCGCACAGTGCCATCCACGATAGAAGAGGGTTTCTCCCTCCCTCCAATCGAACGTTTCGAAGAACTAATCAATGAACGCACGAAAGGAATTATGATATGCAATCCTAACAACCCTACCGGTTATCTTTATACCCGTGCCGAAATGAATCAAATCAAACATTTGGTTCAAAAATACGACTTATACCTGTTTTCCGAT
>WSSedL1CaDRAFT_10001748_pt1 | contig 12075 bp, 7 predicted proteins | sample WetSurSL1Cattail_FD_9464 | JGI IMG/M metagenome (IMG submission 9464)
AAAGTCTTCGAGTGTTGGGGCCAGGGCCTTGGCATCGGCGAGAGACTTGTCCTCGTCAGGAGCGTCAGACTTCTTGCCGACTTCAATCTCCGGGTGAGCAGCGATGTAATCAGAATCATAGAAGGCAATGTCGCGCACGATACCAAGCCCGTTGGTGATCATGCCGAATTTGTGTGCGTAGCAGAAATGTCCGTTGATGTACATCTGCTTGACCTCAGGATTTGCGAATGCGTGCGGTGGCATTGATGCGTAAGCGGCTTTATACGGGTCGTAGTTTCCGGGCACTCCAACGGCTTTCTTCCAAGCTTTAAGCCGCTTTATTATTGAGTCCGCGAACTTTGGATTATTCTCCTGGACGTATGCCTCAATGCCGGATGTATCAAATATCGTCATGGACGCGCGGGTGGCGTCTATTGCTTGGCATACAGGTTCGGTCAAGTCGACGAGTTGGTCAAACATGACCAGCAGGTCGTCAACGAAATCCTGCTTGAACCTCGTAATCTTAGAAGCATCGGGAACTTTCCCGAAGCCGCAGAACTCCCGAAACTCCCGCGAATACTGAAGGAATATGAGAAGCAGGCTGTCAGTCGGGATTGAGAAAATTCGTTGTATGATCAGCACACGGATGAAAGCGGTTAATGGATATTCACGAGGACGGCCTTCGTGCTGATGGAAATGATACCAGAATGTTACTGGAATGAGGCTATCGAGGTCGAGATTCTCGTCAAGAAGGGTGAAGAAATTTGGTTTGTCGTTAGTAAAGGATTCGAGACAGTCGGTAAAAATGTCGTTAAGTGATAGCTGTTTCGGTCTTGGTGACATTAGCTTATAGCTCCTCGCTGGGTGTGACATAATGTGCCTTATCAGTTATATTGTACCACATTTCAGTGAGGAGTTATATATAAAAACCTTGCTAGACCCGTTGAAATTCAAGGGTTTTGAGTTTCGCAATTAACTAATTATTTTTTATATTTTGTGAGGAGAAAAGATATGGAAGCTAAATTTGAGAAAATATTACTTGATGCGCCGTTTAAAGTAAGAGTGGAAAACCTTTCTGAATTGAAAGGTTCCTTATTTAAAGAGGTATACGCTGAGGCCTTACAAAATGTGTCGAAAATAATAGAAGATACCAAAGGGAATAAAGAGAATAAAGGCACTAAAGAGAATTCTGAAGGGAAATCTGAAGTGTTTTATAGTGATATCAAAGACTATAATAATATAATCGCTTTTACAGGGGATAGAGGAACTGGTAAAACATCTGCAATGATTAGTTTTGCAAAAGCTCTTGAAAACATAAATCTGATAAAAAATGATGATACAGTGTTGTACAATGAATTTATAAAGATAAAAAATGCGGGGTATAGATTTACCTGTCTTAATGTAATAGAACCATCCAATTTTATTAAGACTGAGAGCCTTTTCGAGATTGTTATTGCCAGTATGTTCAGTCAGATATCGAATATGGTAAAAGACTGTAGAAACGTGGATAAAAATGAATTGAAAGATATATATAAAGTATTTGACAATGTATACTCTGCTCTAAAAACTATGTATTCCAGCAAAAAAGATTTACTTGATAACGGGAATGATATTGGTTCTGGACTTGAGGCTTTGGAACAATTGTCAGTGGGAGAAAACCTTAAGAAAAGTTTTGGGGAATTGCTTACATTGTTTCTGAAAATGCATATCAAATGTGCGAATGTAAAGTATGATAATGATGAAAGTTATGATAATGAAATAAAAAAGACTTTTCTGGTTATTCCGATAGATGACCTTGATATGAATATGTATAACGGTTTTGAAATGGCCGAGGAAATAAGGAAATATCTAGTCACTAAAAATGTTATCGTTACCATGGCGATTAACATAGGACAATTTACGAGGATCATTCAACAGGAATACATCAAGTCTTTTAAGGAGTTATATGATAAAGGCCTCATGAATGAAGATCCTTCAGATATGGCTATAAAATACTTAACAAAATTTATACCTACAAATAGAAGAATTGCGCTTCCAACATTTAATGTACAGAGTTTAGCGACCATTAAAGATAATGATGGGTCTTTGGTAGATTATTTTTTAGAGAAAATATACAGGACCACAGGAATAATGCTCCTAAAAAATACAGAGAAATCACATGAGATAATCCCTGCAAACTTACGGGAATTAAACTATTTAAATAGGTTGCTCATTGAAATGGAAGAGATAGTTGCCGAAAAAGATGGCGTAAATATTTTATATCGGAGCATAGATAATGCAGATGTTCAAAATAAATTGAAAAGAAATCTGGAAAAGTTCGAGGATTATTTGATTGGAAATTTTATCAATTCGAACATGCCGAGTCTTTATTCAACTATACTGCTAGAGTTTATAAAGCAGGATAGCGGGGATATGAATAAATACCTCACAAGAGCACTGATTGCAAGGAACGATGATTTTTTAGAAAATAAGAAAGTAATAAATTTACGTAGTAGTATCAGAAGTGTTGATAGCAATGGGCAATTTATAAAACAAATAATGATGGAGATTACTTCGCCTGATGCCTTGCCACAAAATATTAGCATAGGAGATGTTTTATTTGTCCTACAGCAATTGGTTATACAAAGCAGTGATAATGACACAAAAAGGTTTGTGGCAGGAATTAAGATAGTTTATTCTATACGAATGATCAAACATATATTCGTTGAAGAAGCGGCGGATGATAAGGCCAGAGGAATATTGGGAGAGTTTCTTTATAATACGGAGGATTCTGAGTTAATACCATTAAAGAGGGAAATGGTTAATGTTCCCAATATCAGACAGAGTTCAGATTCCAAAGAATGGCTTGAAAATAGTCTATTCAATTTTTTGATTTCTAGATATGCAAAAATGACTAAGGCAAATGGAATAATAAGTAGAAGTGCACATGGGAAAAAATATTATGCTGCTTACAAATATCCATATGCTGGTGGCGCGACAAATAATATAGTAATTAATTTAACAAGCTTTATCCTTAATCTGTTGGATACTAAAGTAGTGGAATCTCGTGTGGAAGAATCTGGTGTTTTTATAGAGAAGCCTAAGGGATATGATGCTTGGAGAAAAACACATATTGCAGTAATACCGTTATGGTCTATAGATTTTATTGATACATTTTTTAACCGGATTCGGAAAAAAAGTGCATTAAAAAAGACAGCAGAATATAGGTATTTTGACCATGTTGAAGAGTTTTTTGAAGGTATAGCTAAGACGATAGGAAATATTATTGACGAAAACATATATTTAGCAACAAGTAAACTTCTCAATGCGTATACAGGCAATCCAGTATTATCACCTGATAAGCTTAAGTCTCCTGATGTAAAAAAGATTATTGATCAGCTTGGTAAATGGTGGTCAAACGAAAATCATGATAAAGAAGCAGAACTTGATACAGATAACGAAGGAAATGGAGAAAAAGAGACAAAAAAAGAAAACAAGAGGGATGATTATACAAACACTAAACCAAAGGACGCTATAATTTTGGGAGAAATATATATATTTAAAAACTGGGCAGAGCTTCTTACAACTTTAGTTGGGAGATTATGTGATCAAGACCCCCAAAATTATTTGCTGATGGAACAGTCAAAAGTATTGAAACGGTTAAATATAAGCTCTGTGGAAATTGTCGATAAGCAGGTCAGGAGAAAACTTATCAGTAAAACTGTAACTGATAAATATATTAAAACAAATTTCAATGCGAACGATATACATAAATTCTGCAAACTGGCCATGGAAGTAACTGGGAATAATGAAAATGATTTCAAGGTAGTATCTATTCATGGAGAGGAATAAGGTTTTTCGTGAGGTGAGAAATGGATAAAAATTTACGATATGCTCTCGAAATACTATTTCATAGAACGTCACCAACTAACATAATAAACAATTTTCCATGTCGTGGTAAAAAGGACTATTATTTCATGTCTGCATTTGACAAAGGCTTTGAGAGACGAATGCGGATGGAATATAATTTTTTGTCAATTGATGAAATACATAACGCGACTATAGCTTTAGAAAAGGTCTGCAAAAATAACAAGTACATTAATTGTGGTGTATTTGCAACAATTCTTGAATTCGCAAATAAGTGCTTATGGGAGCAGGATGGACAACCATGTGTAAAGTTTGACCAGCTTCTGTGCTTTAGGGATACAACGCATACTATTAGTGCAGAGCTTTTTATATGTGCATTTCTTGCGGACATGGATTATGCGAAAAAGGGGCGGACAAGAATCAATTTCGATTACCCAACATCTATAGCAACAGATAACATCAGGCTTCACAATATGCTCAGAGATGGCCTTTCAGAGAACCATTTTCATCTGAAGGGCTCTACGCCTGCCTTTACGTTGTCATGGATTTGCCTTATGAATAATGTAAAGAATAGGAAGTCTAGGTTTGATAATATGAAGCTGAAGGAAACATCACTGAATTCAGATATGTTATTTGTGGACATGCAAGAGAATGAGAGTTATTACAGCATGGTAATGAAAGCAGCTAAAATAAGGCTTTTTCTTATAAAAGCTTTAAATAAAAAATATTTACTAAGCGAACTGAAACCCAGCAGTACCGATAAAGCTGAGTCAGAATTAGAAATTGCCAGATTTTTAGGCTGTGACGATATTGTAATTAGTGCCAACACAAACCAACTCCAAAAGGAAATTAATGTTTACAACAAAATTTATGGCAATAAAATCAAACATTACAATGCATATATGGATTATGCAATCGAAAATACTCAGGTGAATAAGCAATCATGTATTGTTTTCACAGGAGAACGCAAATTTCTTTATGATATGTTTTATGCTATTGTTTCGGGTGATAAAGATATTAAACCTTATATTGATTTATTTTATGCATATATTCTAATTTCATCCTGGTTTAGAGGTGAACTGATTCAAAATAATGATAGGGCGGGTTTTGCTAATTTCCAGGAATATCAAGACAGGAAAGAGAATTTTATAGAAGGCTATGATGCCTATGAGAAAGCCCTTGTAGCTATTGCACTTGAATCAAACCTGGAAAAAGAATACATAAAGAGTTTAGAGGCCAGGTTTGTACCAAAAAAGCGCAGCCGGGATATAAGAACCCAGGTAGCTTCATTTGACAGGTTGGCAAATATTTCAAAACAAGCATATCCGGTTGATATGCTTGTTAAAAAAATATTGGAAGAAGAGAAACCTCACGCAAAACAAAGGGACAGGCATTTTTATGTTGTCCATTTTCCTAAAAGGGTAGATAACAATTATATGGAATTAAGGTGCAGGCATTCTTTACTTCGAAAAGATGTTAAAACGCAGGCATTATGTATTGCTCATATTCGGGAAAAACAAGTCGATGCTGCATACCGCATATATGGAATTGACGCCTGTGCGAATGAGATTGGCTGTCGACCGGAAGTTTTCGCACAGCCCTTCAGATTTTTGAAAAATCATACTGTATGTAGAAATTCTTTAAATATTGATAAAGAGCTTCCTCCGCAGATTAGAATTACCTACCACGCCGGTGAAGATTTTTTAGATGTAACAGATGGGCTTAGAGCTATTGATGAGGCTATCAATTTTTTGAATATGACGCCCGGGGATAGAATTGGACATGCGTTAGCGCTTGGCATAAATGCGGGGAAATGGTACAAATCCAAAAACAATAGAATTATTTTGCCTCGTCAGGATCTTATTGACAATGCTGCCTGGATGGTCTACAAACTTTCGCAGTATGGGTATTCTGGCAAGCCTATTATATATGAGCTTAAATCAATTTTTAAAGATAATTTTTTATATGTATATCAGAAAAATATGCCGTTTCAAGAAAAAGACCACTATACAGATGAAGAGATATATATAGACTCATGGTTTTTGAGAGGAGATGATCCATATCTATATAGCAATGAAAAGGATTTCTATGAGTATATGGATAAGATTAAAAGAGATCAATATATAGAATATAATACTTATGCCCAAAATCATCCTAATAGTGCCAAGCTTACATCTATTAGAGAAGATAATATACGTGCTATTAAACTAATCCACCATTATCATTTTAACAAAGATGTTCGTATATGTGGAGAAGAATGTTGCGAGCATGAGATTTCAAAACAGTATATTGAAGCTGTAGAATTTATTCAAGAGCGAATGAGATTTGAACTTGCACAAGAAGGTATAGGAATAGAATGTAATCCTTCATCAAATTATCTTATTGGTACCTTCAAACGTTATGACCAGCACCCAATCATTACCTTTAATAATCAAGGACTTTGTAACAATGATAATCGAAATGCCAAGATGTTTATATCTATTAATACTGATGATTTAGGGGTATTCGATACCACACTGGAAAATGAATATGCGCTCATGGCATGTTCTCTTCAAAAGATAGAGGATGAAGAAGGAAATAAGAAATATAGTCCCAATGATATTTATAACTATCTGAATTATGTAAGGAAAATGGGAATAACGCAAAGCTTCAAATATAATGATTTAAGAGAAAACAAAGTAGATTGAATAGAGTGACTAGCTGCGCAGTGAAACGGCTCAAAACAATCCTGATATGAAACTGATACAGGAAGACCTATTCGCTCTCAAAGCATAAAGCCGCAGATTACGGCGCCAAGATCATATTCTGGTCCGAGGGCAACTGCCCGATGAAGATGATTATCCTGCATTCATTGAAAGGACACAGAATTTTGCAAAGGATAGGCAGCTCTATTTAATTCCGTCCTGTGTCGTTCTGCGCTATGAAAGAGATAAAAACAACAACCTTGCTGTCATAATTAATCCAAAGGGTGAATAAAAAAACTCTCCGTGCGTGCATGATGATCGACATCATAGGAGTATGATTTTTGTATTGATGCAAAAGGCTCAAAATTTTATCTCTTGACAGCCGAGGGTTACAGACGTAAACTGTAAATTGAGGTTACGTTAGTAACCTCTACCAGGAGGTTTAAGATGAATCCTTTGGCTTCAAAAATAACAGGATCCGAGCTCGAAGTAATGCGGGTGCTATGGACAGCAAAGGAAGCACTTCCCATTGTGTCTATCCGGCTGACACTTGGCAGGTCGAGCGAGTGGGATAGTTCCACGATAAAAACGTTGTTGCGCAGGCTTTGTGAAAAGGGAATCGTGCTGGCAGTTAAAAAGGAAGTGTTCTACTATTCTCCATTGATATCGGAAATTGAATATAGTGATTCTATAACGCAAAATATGATCGACCGGCTATACAGAGGCAGCGCAAAGGACATGGTCGCTTCGCTTGTTTCCGGGAACAGGCTGAACAGGCAGGATATTGAAGAACTGCGGGCTATGTTCAAGGCAGGTGGAAAAGATGATTGAAACGCTTAAACTGATATTATCACTCACGCTGTCAGGTAGTATTCTTGCATTGATGATTTTTGCACTCAAGCCATTCATTAAAGAGAAAGTCTCCAGAACATTTCAATACTATATCTGGTTGTTGGTGCTCCTGCGGCTTGTATTTCCTTTTTCTTTCGAGGAAAGCCTGATCAACAGTTTATTTTACTCTTCAGATTCAAGTGGGGTCACGGCGGAGGGTTCCACGAGACCGGTGTCAGGCGAAGCAGCCCAGGTCAGTAACGACACAGTCCAGGTTAATAACAATACAGCCTGGAATGAACATTCTTCGGCATCCAGCTTAACAGTTCAGCAAAAGGTCAGGAACGGTTACTATAACAACGATGCAGATAATGCTGCATACCTCAACTATCTGCTTATGCAAACGGCTTTGCTTGTATGGTCATTGGGCGTGCTTGCTGCTTTATTGTTCCATGTCTGCGGTTATCTGCTCTTTATCAACCGGCTGAGACATGCCAATATGCAGGCATCAGTTGAGGAAACGAAAACTCTTTGCGCACAGCTTGACTTGATGAAAATAAGACATAAAGGAATAAAGTTGTTCCACAACCGCTTTTCCACTACTCCCATGCTGATTGGTCTCTTTAGTCCAACAATCATCATACCGGATCACACTTACACGCCAAAGCAACTGGAGAGTATACTCAGGCATGAATTGACCCATCTGCTGCGTTGGGACATCGGCATCAAGTGGTTCTCAGTTGTAGTCACGTCACTTCATTGGTTCAATCCTCTCATGATCCTTGTAAAGCGGGAAATGAACCGCGCCTGTGAATTGTCCTGTGATGAACGTGTAATAATAAACCTGAACACGGAGGACAGGCAGGTATATGGTGAGACCCTGATTGCAGTTGTTACAGAACGGAAATATCCAGTGGGGGTGCTTTCTACGACCATGTGCGAAGAAAAGAAAACGCTGAAGGAAAGGCTGGCTGCCATAATGAACTACCGCGGCAACTCGAAGCGGGTGGCTATATTATCTGCCATGCTGTTTGCTGCATTGATTTTTGCTGCTGCAATACTGGGTGCTGGAGTAGGAAGAGGCGGTGCATCAGCCACTCCTTCTGATGCACGGGCAGATTCGGATAGAAATATTATGTTGAAAGCGAAATCTAAATTAGCACACCTTGAGGCACGCATTGATGCGGTACAAAATAATATTTCCGGAACCGGCACCCGGAATGTGGAGAATACATACGGCGCTCCAACGGGGAAATTATTGTCAAGCATGAATTACAATCTGTCGGAAATAGCTAAATATAAAACGGCGTATGTCGGCAACAATAGCAAGGATCTGGCACTTGTTGGCAACCTGCCTTCGCCGGAACCATTTTTCATCCAACATTATATTTCTCTGAAAACCATGGAAGAGCCTTACGGACTGACAGCCTATTATGAAGCGGCTGGTGAAGCAGAATATCCCGGTGAATGGCCAAATAGTACGTCAGGTTCGGAGCTTGAGATCAATTCCAGACTGAATGCACTGGTGCTGTTTGCCATGATCGATAACGTAGAGGATATTAGCTTTGCTTTCCGTGATTCGAAGTCTGCCGGAGATCTGGATAAGGATGCCTACGATACAGCTTTTAGCTTTTCACGAAAAGATATCGAAGCAGATTGCGGTAATTTATCTGAATTAGCAGATGATCCGGGGAAGTTAGCCGGGATAATTGATGAGGCAGCTCAGGAATGGATTTTGCAGTTGGTCCGGATAGAAGACAAACTCACAGTACCGAGAAAGATTGATTTGCTACTGGAGGATATTATAACACCATCGGCCTCATCGAACCCTGGTGATTATATACGCGCGCATCAGAAGGGATATGATGAGATAGTCGCGATGGGAAAGACAGCAATGCCTTATTTACAAAGCATACTGGATTCCGGTGATAAGGGACTGCGTGGCAGAATAGTAGAGATTTTAATCCAGGACATGACGGAGTGATAAGTGGTACTTTTTATTGTATGTTTAAGCAAAAAGCCCATTGCACATATTAAAACTGTAATATCGTATATGGGTAACTGCATATTTTAAAGAAAATTTTATTTTCACACAGTCTGCTGTCCCCGTGTCTTTTCCAGTGGTAGCATTGTCAACCAGAAGAACCGTCCCCCTGGTTTCCCCTGGTTAAGCATCCTTTCTATACCCCCTTTGAAGTGTCGCAACTTTATTTTGAAGGGGTGCTTACAATGGGTTTTTCCATTTTATGCAGGATTTTTAAGTTCCGGAATGCTTGGCTTTCATTATCTCTATTGTTGTCTGCAATCACAATTTGTATTTTATTATCCATTTAAGAAATTACCTCCTGTATATTGTAAAATCTATATCAACATTATATCGCAATTCGAAGGATATCAAATATAAAATACCATTTGTTACTTATTTTGTATTTTACGTGTTAAATCAAACTAATAGCCTCATTCTTTGTAATATGACCTTTATTATCCTAATAATTAAGAAATATAACTGGGCAATATAAATCAAGGGAGTGAAAAAAGAATGAGAAGTATTTACAAATATTCTTTATGTATTTTTATTTTAATGTATCTATTAATGCCCAAACACATATATGCAATTAGCAAATCTGAAATAGACCCAGTTAAATTCCAACAGACAAAAGCACAGGTTTATTTGTTTAAACAGGTGTTAGATGAATTTGGTGCCACAAGTCCTAATGAAGTAATTGAATTATGGGCAAAAAGTGAAAGTAAAAGAAATGGTGTTTATCAGTATGCAGTCTCATGTAACGAACAAAAACAAAAGATAATTGAAAAATGGGGAAAGGCAGAAGAAAATTTTTGGATTATTGGTGGTTCAAGCCCTTGGAATGATAAATATGAAATTGTGGAAAATGAAAAGATTGATGATAATACCTATATAATCAAAATAAAATTTTACTGGTCGTCTTCATCAGGAGAACAAGAAGCCACTTATGATATTTTAACAATTGTTAAGGAAAACAAATATTGGTGTGTTAGGGATTACATTAAAACAGCCTCCTAATCTATACCATGTCCGAATGTAGATACGAAAATGGGCTTACCCTCAAAAATCCCTTATTGCATGGAATCCTGACTTTTCAACTACATAATGATTTTGAGGATACACGCATATTCGCTTAAAACATAGCCCAAATTTTTCCCTCACCTGCAAGGCTCTTAAAGGAAAAATCGAAAGTGATAAGTTTACGGCCTGTCCGTTTTGATACCTCATGGCAGAAGCTAGACCCCTTCATGTACGGTCTACTCGTTATGTAAATAGGGGGAGGTAAAGACCTGCAACGCTAGCAATATCAATACCTACAGTACCTTTAGCAACCATAAGTGTTATCATCGATGTTTTGTTAATGTTGCTATTAATGAGATTAATATTATGTTAATTGCAACCGTTTGGGATGCCCCCATCATTTATTGTCTATTTGCGCCTGATGAGTGCAAACTACGGGGGATGAATGATTATACGGATATTTTGAATGCAAACGAAATTGGAAGAGCATATTGGACCTATAAAGAAATGGATTTCGGTATTGTAAACAGTGCCGGTGAAATTGCTCATCCGGAGATTATTGAGATTATCAGAAGAAGATAATCGTGATACTCTCCGGTCCGTTATTTTTTCTCCGTAAGCATGTCTCTGTATTCGGACGGGGAACAGCCGGTCATTTTTTTAAATCTTTTGCTGAAGTAAAACTGGTCGTCGTAGCCTACCATTGCCGATACCTGTTTAACAGTCAGCTCTGGTTCCTGCTTAAGCAGTTCCTCCGCCTTGCGCATCCTCAACTCTATTAAATACATCGTCGGAGTCGTTTTGAAGTATTTAATAAAAAGCTGGCTAAGATAAGAAGGTGTAAAGCCGAAGCTCACGGCGATTGACTGCACGGTTATCTGATTGCACATGTGGTCGGATATATACTGCCTTACGTTTTCTATCACCTCATGCGTGCTTGGTATATGCGTTTCTTCGTGATTTTTAAGGCAGAATACTTCTCTGGCGATATTCTTTATGCCGCCGATCATCGCCTCATAATCGCACGATGCCGTCAGAACGTCGGCTATGGCTTCATGCAGATACTCCGGAACTGGTCTCATGGATTTGTCGATATCCTCGCTTAGTCTGTCAAAAATATGCATGAGCATATGGCAAAGGCTATGCGAGGTTATTTCCCTTTTACGCCATTTATCGGCTTCCGCCTTAAACGCGTCATAAAAGCTGTCAAAGTTTCCATGACGGAACTTGAAAATGAGCGTCTCGATGTCTAGCGGAATTTCTTTATCGGGTATATTATCCGTAGCTCTGCAGAAACCTGAAAAACTGAAACGGGCCGCGGCCTTCAGCTTCTTCCTAAGCATACTGTGCACTGCCGCTATGTCTGAAAGCTGTCTATACGCGCCGGAATACACAACCGTCACGGGCAGTCTGCGGCCTCGCAGCTCCTCAAAACCGGAGCGCATAACCGCGTCTATGTCGTCCGGCATGCCGAATGTCACGAGCACGACCTCTTCGTGCGAGGTAAAACCAGTGGTATGCCATACGATGGGAGACGAGGACGCTTTTCTACCAAATATCATGTCAAAGTTCAGCAATTTGAGAAAGTTATACTCCGGCGACATATCAGTGCCAATAGAGAACGGCAGGCTGCCTGCGCAGACGATACACAGGGCGTAGCATTGCGGCGTGGTATCTCCCATGATCGCG
>WSSedL1CaDRAFT_10001749_pt1 | contig 12070 bp, 6 predicted proteins | sample WetSurSL1Cattail_FD_9464 | JGI IMG/M metagenome (IMG submission 9464)
GCTGGGCCGCCATCACCTGCTCCACCAGCCGCGCCTTCTCCTCCACCGTGCCCGTCGCTTCAAGGCCAGTGTCGTGCACGCCGCGCATGCCCACGGTATAAAAGTTTTCGTACCGGCCGTTCACCTCGAGCCGGTGATTCCAGTACGCATCAATGGCCGCGCGATTGGTCTGATAATTCCATGGCCCATCGCGATGCTCGTCCCACTCGCCCACGTTGTTGCGCAGCAACGCCTCGGAGTGCGAGGTGCCCATCACGATGCCCCAGCGATCCGCCAACGCCGCATTCTCCGCGACAGCATTGAAGGCCAGCGTCTTCGGATGCATGGCCGGCCACAGTGAGTTCGCATGCAGGCGCAGCAACAATTCAAAGATGCGCTCGTAGGTGCGCGGCCCAACGTTGTCCTGTGCCGGGTCCATCTTCTTCGCCGCCCATGGCCGCAGTCCCCAGTCCTCGTCATTGAGAAAAATGCCGCGATACTGCACCGAGGGCTCGGGCTGCACCTCATTGCGCGCCACAATCTGAATGCGGTCATGATGCGCGACCGGCACATCGGCCCACCACGCCCACGGCGAAACACCCATCTGACGCGAAAGCGCAAAGAGCGCAAAGGCCGCGCCACGACGATCACTGCCAGCGATCACCAACGCCTTCCGCACGCCCGGCAAAGGTGCGGTGACAACGCTCGTTACCGCGCTCTCCCACTTGCCCTCGATGGCCTTGAGTGAAAAATCCTTTTCCTCATTGATCCGCACCAGAATGGGTGCCTGCGTGGTGCCTACGACAACCAGCTCCGCTGGAGCTGGCGTGGGCAGCGCCGTCAAAATCTGCGGCCGGTGCCCGGTCACCTTTTCGACATCGCCCGCGAAGGCCTCCACCGCGGCCCGCAGCGTCTTCTCTTCGCTCGGATCCAGATAGATCGGTGCCGCCGTATTGTTGGCGACGAGCGCGAAGCCCTCCCGTGCCGCTGGCTCAAACTGCACATAGGTTGCATGCGGAAAGGCCTGTGCCGCGCTCTGGATCGGCGGCAAAGGCAAACAGACCGCGGCACAAGCGACAACTCTCACGACACAATGCTTCAACAATGGCATGAATTTCCTCATCTGCATCGAATCCCCTCAACGCAATCGATCCCGTCGGATCACCCTTTGCGTCCCCAGAAAAAATCGGCCGCGAAAATAATCTTCGCGACCGACCATCATTTCACATCGTTGCAGAAACAGGATACTCGCCTCTTTCTTCTGATGCCCTGACGAGGCAATGCTCGCTCACTTGTGCGTTCACAATTTCAGTGAAAGTTGCGCCCCAGAGATGGATCTAAAACATAACTCTGCCCGCCGGAAAGATTGCGACCGATGGAGAAATACGTGCAGATCATTGAAGGCAGAAAGAGACATCAGAAGCGTACCTTCATGGCAAGTTGCATGGAGCGTGGTCCGCCGGTCTGATAGAGCGCATTGAGCCCGCCCAGTTGCGTGTTCTGTGTGTCGTAGACGAGGCCGAAGAGACTTTCGCCATAGGTCATGTCGTTGTAGACGTCGCCGTAGATGGGATGGTTCAGGATATTGAAGGCTTCGGCGCGGAATTGCAGATGTGCCTGACGGAAGAGCGGAAAGTCACGGCGTAACGCAAGGTCGGCTTGCACGGCATCGAAACCGCGCGCGATATTTCTTCCGGCGGTGCCATTGAGGCTTGTTGTGGCTTCGAAAGCGTTGTAGTTGATCTTGCGTCCGCCGGGAGCAGATGAGGTATAGAGGTAAAGCGGTTGACCGGCGACACGATTAGGATGAAGTGGCATGTAGGAACCGGTGGACTTGTTGAGAAGGCTGTCGCCAACCACATCGACAGGCAGTGCCGTGCGTGCGGAGATGCGGAAATCGAGCGCCCATGCGCCAAGCACTGTCGATACGATCCGGTTCTCGAACTTTGCCGGGATGTTATAGGAGATAGCGGCCTGCAAGTTGCTGCGAACATCGAAGTCCGAACTGGCCTTCAACACTTGATAGCTCTGGAAACTGGTTGATGCATTGTCGATCGAGTGCGACCAGGTATAGGAGATCAGCGACTGCAGGCCGTGGAAAGGCTGGCTTTGGAACTGGGCCTGCATGGAAGAGTAGTTCGACGAAGAACCATTGGTTGTCAGTTCCACAGCGCTGCCGAAGGAACCATCAGAGGCAAAGTTCGTGTTGCCAAGATTTCCGGGATAGTACTCCTGCCAGAGCAGAAGCCTGCGCCCGGCCGATCCCACGTAACCAACGCGCAAGGTCTGTTTGCTACCCAGCATTTGCTCTAGAGTCAGATTCCACTGCATGGTGCGTGGCAGCTTCAGGTGCGGATCAAAGGCATAGATGGTGTTTTGATAGGGAGCATCCACAGAGGGTAGCGGAGTGCTTTCAACCAGCGATTCAGAAGCAGGTGCGCTTACGCCTGTGTATGTCTTGAGTCCCACAACACCCAGCCCCCAATACCCCATGGTGCCAAGCGTGTTGCCGGTGTCGTAAAACAGGCCGCCGCCACCGCGCAGTACGGTTTCAAAGCGCGGAGCGGTGTGTATCTGATAGGCCAGCCCAATGCGCGGCGCAAAGTTGGTCCATCGTGTAGCCCACAGCGGCGAACCGTGCGCAGCTACGGTTGTCGTGCTCCAGTCGGTAATTTGATTGACGGTGTATGGATCGTTGCCGTTGGCGTCGTATGGAGCCGGATTTACATCCCAGCGCACGCCAGCAGAAACGCTGAGACGTGAAGTTGCCTTCCACTCGTCCTGAACATAGGAAGAGAAGTTCTGATAGACAGGTGCCATACTTCCGCCGCGGAAGCGGAAGATGCTGATAAATGAGGGTGCATTGTTGAGTATCTGCGCCTGATTGGCAAAGACCGGATATTCGTAGACCGAGGGAAGTGGTTCGTCGTTGCGCACCTGCCGCCAGTCCACGCCAAACTTGAGCATATGGCGTCCATGCGTGACGGCCAGCGAATCGACGATGTTGAACTGTGTCTGGTCGATTTTGCGGGGCACAATACGAATCACTGGGCGGAGGCCGAAGTTGAGATAGAAGAAGAGATTGGCATTGGCCGTGTTCAGACCGGGAATATCGCTTAAGCTGAGTGGAGTTGCTCCGCCGAAGTTACCCGGCGTGAACGTCCCATTGGAGTTGTTCCAGGTACCACCAAAACGAAACTCGTTAGCCACATGCAAGTTGGGTATATAGGTCAGCCCAACGGTTGCAGTTTTTACATTGATCAAATCTCAGTGTTTGAGAAAGCGGGCTGGTCGCTCCGTTCCATCGCCATGAAGTTGCGGAGAACGGCTTCAATCATTCGCCGAGCCAACGACGTGGTGTTGACTATGACAATCATGCATGGACAACACTGACTATTTCATGCTCGCTCAATCGCATATCATGAAATAGTCAGGACTGTCTGAATTCGAAAAAGCACAATAGCTCTTCATTGGGGGGCCTTGTCATGCGTTTGTTGTTTTCCAGATTGTTTGTCTGCTTCGTGTTGCTTTGTTCCAGCTTGTTGGGCCAGACCAGTACAACGCCCACGGCAAAGACGATTCTTGTAAAGAGTCCTGATGGAAAGGTGCAAACGGAGCTATCTGCCGTTGATGGAAGTTTGCGTTATCGCATTCTCGTGGATGGCAACCAGGTACTAGCACCTTCTGATCTGGGGCTCGTATCAGACGGTAAACCTCTCGGGCGTGATGTCGAGTTGGGAAAGCCTGTATTTAAATTGGTCAACGAGCAGTATCGATTCTTTGGTGCGCATGCAGTTGCTATCAATCATGCGAACGAAGCAAGCATTCCCGCAATCTCACACCAGGAGTCGTTTTGGATCGATGTACACGTAGCCAATGATGGCGTGGGCGTCCGTTTGCGCCTTGCCGCAAGGCAAGGACGCAGGATAGAGACCGATCAATCCTCATGGAGGTTCGAAGGAAACCCGACTGTCTGGGCGGACAAACTGGATGCTTCTTATGAGAGTCATTACCGGACAATGTCCTTGGATAACCTGGGGCAAGAGCAGTATGGAATGCCGTTGAGTTTACGCGTCGGTGGATTGTATGTAACGGTCTCCGAGGCTGCGCTGAAAGATTATGGCGATCTTGCTCTCAGACGATCTGCTGATGGATCGCTCCAAGGAGTGCTCTATGCTGACCCAACGGGTTGGACGACGGACGATGCCGTGATTCAACCTTGGCGCGTTACTATCATTGCGCGAACACTCTCCGATCTGGTCAATACGACACTGGTACAGAATCTGAATTCGCCCCCTGCGGATCCTTTACTGGCCAGTGCGAACTGGATCAGGCCAGGCCGCTCAAGTTGGCAATGGATGGCGATTGGCGCACCGAGACAGGACGACCAGAAGCAGTGGGTAGACTGGACCAGGCAACTGGGATATGAGTATTACCTGGTAGACGAAGGGTGGGAACACTGGACGACACCATGGCCCGCTCTTGCCGAGGTAGTCGCTTATGCCAAGACTCAAAACGTCAAAATCTGGTTGTGGGTGCATAGCAATGAAGTCAAAGATCCAGCCGCGCGCAAAGAATACTTTCGCAAGGCAGTGGCAGCTGGTGTTGTAGGCATTAAGATCGACTTTCCACCACCGTGCAATCATTGGTGGTCGAATTGGTATTACGAGACCGCGCGGGATGCAGCAGCCTACAAACTGATGGTCGATTTCCACGGAGCCAATAAGCCAACGGGCATGGAACGAACGTGGCCAAATGTACTTACACGTGAGGGTGTTCGCGGGCACGAGTGGCACATGACCCGCTACCAACGCATCCTCGAGCCCGCGCACGACACCATTCTGCCCTTTACCCGCTATATTGTCGGCCCCGGAGACTACACGCCGACAGTTTTTGAGAGCAAGGAATTGCAGGGAATCTCCTGGGCTCACGAGGTGGCTGAAGCAATATCATTCACTTCTCCTTTTCTCTGCTTCGGTGGAAATCCGAAGGACTTTATCGCCAATCCTGCAAAAGATCTTCTGATGGCTATTCCATCCACATGGGATGAAACCCGTGTGCTGAGAGGCAGTGATCCGGGCAAGGTAGTGGCAGAAGCTCGCCGCAAAGGTGATCAATGGTTCGTTGCGGTGATGAATGGTAGTGACACAATGGAGATGGACATTTCCCTCGATTTCCTAGCGCGCGGTGATTGGAGGTCGAGCCAGCTCTTCGATGTAAAAGGTCATCCAGATGCTTGGGATCGCAAGGAAATCAAGGTGACAAGAACGAATCAAATTCATCTCGTTCTGGATCATCGTGGTGGCTTCGTCGCCTGGATTCGTAAGTAAACGACGCTGAGAGCCTGTTCGCGATTTATTCAACCCGCTATAGTAGAAGGATGATCAGGCAAAAGTATCAGAATGACCGAGGGAACCTCTGAAAATCACTTTGGTTCTTATATCTTCTGATTAAAGCTCTACGTGGAGGCAACTCACGGATGCAGCAGCGAACCCTGGCACAGGCGGCAGAGTTTCGGCGGTACGGAAAGAAGATGCGGCAGAAGCATTTTCTGGACGAGATGGAAGCCGAGATGCCTTGGAGTGAATTGCTTGCACTGGTTTGCGTTGTCGGACTCTGGCGTTGAAGATGCCCACGAATCGGCCGTTCTTCGCCGCTTCGTGGGCATCGATCTGGGCCGCGTACCGGCACCGGATAAGACGACGATCTTGAACTTCCGCCATCTTCTCGAAGAGCACGAGTTATGCGGCGCGATGCTGGACACGGTCCATCCGTTCCGAGAAGTCGCCTCATAAAAAGTGATCTGATCCCTTGGCCTGGACTTTGGGCGAATGGGTAGGCCTCCAATCATCCGAGATGTCAGCGCGGGCTCGCAGTTTTCTGGTCAGGCTATACTGTAACAGGCTGCCTGCCCGCGAGTTGCTCCTTCAAAATGATCTCTTTCTCAAGCATTAATAAGCAATATGGCAAGCAGTTGCTGTTTGTGGACGCTTCCTTTCAGCTCAATCCCGGCGAAAAAGTCGGATTGGTAGGTCCTAACGGGGCGGGTAAGACAACGCTCTTCCGGATGGTGGTTGGCGAGGAAGCTCCCGACGAGGGCGTGGTGTCCGTCCCCAAGAAGCTGACGATCGGCTACTTTCGCCAGGACGTTGCGGATATGCAGGGTCGTCCCGTTGTGGATGAAGCGATTGCTGGCAGCGGACGCGTCGGCGAGTTGCACCACGAACTCGCAGCCTTGCAACTCGATATGTGCGACCCCGACAAGGCTGATGAAATGGACCGCATCCTTGATCGCTTCGGTCACGTTCAGGAGGAGTACGAGCAGCTAGGCGGCTACGCGCTCGAATCGCAAGCACGTGAAGTGCTCCACGGCCTGGGGTTCAAAGATGATCAGATTGATGGCGACGTGGGCGCTCTCTCGGGCGGTTGGAAGATGCGCGTTGCGCTGGCACGGGTTCTGCTCGGAATGCCGGATGTATTGCTGATGGACGAACCGACGAACCACCTTGACCTTGAATCCATCATCTGGCTCGAACAGTTCCTCAAGTCGTATCCGGGCGCGCTGCTCATGACCTCGCACGACCGCGAGTTCATGAATCGTCTGGTCTCAAAGATCGCAGAGATCGATGGTGGCGAAATCACCACCTACTCGGGTAATTATGATTTCTATGAGCGGGAAAGAGCGCTGCGCGAGAGCAACCAGCAAGCGGCCTTTGCCCGGCAGCAGGCCATGCTGGCCAAAGAGCAGCGTTTCATTGAACGTTTCAAGGCTCATGCTGCCAAAGCGGCTCAGGTGCAGAGTCGCATAAAGGCTTTGGACAAGATCGAAAAGATTGAACTGCCGAAGAAACGCCAGGTGGTGAAGTTTGACTTTCGCATCCCTCCACGGTCTGGCGAACAGGTGGCCATCCTCGAAAATCTGCACAAGAGCTACGGCTCCCGTGTGATCTATGAGGGCTTCAACCTCACCATCCGTCGCGGAGAACGATGGGCCGTCATGGGAAGAAACGGTGCGGGCAAGAGCACACTGCTCAAGATGATTGCGGGGGCCACCATGCCCGATGCCGGTAGCGTGCGGCTCGGCGCCAGTCTTTTTATGGGCTACTTTGCGCAACAGTCGCTGGACGTGCTCAATCCCAATCTCACCGTGATCGATCAGTTGCAACAGGATTTTCCCCACGAAGGTCTCGGGGTATTGCGGAACCTGGCAGGTGCGTTCCAATTCTCTGGCGACGACGTGGACAAGAAGATTCGTGCACTCTCCGGTGGTGAAAAGTCGCGACTGGCAATAGCGCGCATGCTCTACAACCCGCCGAATTTCCTTGTGCTCGACGAACCGACGAATCACCTGGATCTTGCGACCAAGCAAATGCTGGTGGAAGTTCTTAAAGATTTTGAAGGCACCATGATCTTCGTTTCGCATGACCGCATGTTCCTTCGCGGCCTCGGCTCACGTGTGTTGGAACTTGGCGGTGAAAGCGGCACCGACCGCACTCCCACCATCTATCCCGGGGCATACGATGAGTACGTGCAGAAGCTTGGACATGAGGCGCCTGGTATCTATTCGTAGGCATTGCAGGAATTTGTGCAACGACCATGGGAGACGGCTTCACTCCCATGGTGATCTGGTCCAGCGCCTTGACGAAAACGCGCGCAGTCAGGCATCAAAGAATGTGTTGATGGGCGCTGGACTGTTTGCCAGTGCCGAGTGTTCCACACATACGCTTCAATCATGGACGACGGCACGGGTTCTAACTGAGTAGGGATGAATGCGGGCCGCGAGATAGGTACTCGGAAGTCGCCTTGTGCTTACGAATCGGCGATTTTGATTCATCCGTTTATCTCAAGGGTTTGCTTTACTGCCGTAATTTATCTATTTTTTGTTGATATTTTTCCTTTTTATCAAGATTGGGCGTTAGAGTTTTTCTATAACCCTGAATCCATCTGCAAAACCGGACCTTGTCGTGCACAAACAGCCACTGACATTGCTCCGTACCAGTGGCCTGCCCAAAGTTTTGTACCAATCGAGCATATAATGGCTTCGATTTCAAAGTAAGTATTTGGAGAACAATGAAATGATCGGTTTGCTGTTTTTTGGCCGCGACCATCATTTCGCTAGTGTCGCTGCCGGTTCAACATTACCGCAAGTGGTTGAGAGAGGTGGAATCATGCGCATTGGTTATTGGGCAATTCTCATAGCGTTAAGCGCCATTCCTGCAGTTTTAGCTCAGACCGTTGACCTGCACGTTGCGCAAACCGAGGCTGGCACTGGATTCACGGGAGCGCCGTACTCGGCAAAGCAGACGGCAGTCACTCTAAGAACGACTACGAACGGGACACGATATACCAACACAACCAATGTGCTTCTATACCGCGATACCGCTGGTCGCACGCGCGAGGACACATATGGAAAAACAGTATCGGGCAGCGACTTTCATTTTGTAACGGTTCTCGATCCGGTTGCGGGACTCTCCCTCTCATGGCCAGTTAGCGACGATCCCGCCAAGAAGTTCGTAACCATTTCGACACTGCCTGGCGTGCAGAAAATTACTGATCCAGTGTCGAGCCGCTTCGGCTTACCTCCAGTTACCCCACCTACGGCCAAAGCCGAACCCATTCCTTATGCTTGTCCCGGATGCACGGTCATGACCGAGTATTTTTCTGCCAGGCCAATCAATGGAATCAATGCTCTTGGTTCACGAACTACACGTACCTACAAGATCGGCAAAAAAGAAAATGGACAGGACTTTATAGCTAGTTCCGTCAATGAAACCTGGACATCGCCAGACCTGCGCATCAACGTTCGATCCATTTCGGATCTACCGGAATACGGCAAGACGACTTTTGATGTAACTGACATCGTCAGCGGCCCGCAAGATCCGGCTCTGTTTCAGGCGCCTGCAGGCTATCAGATTCGTGATAGAAGAGGTGAAACAAGGCCGACGAATGGTGCTGGAGTCAATCCAAAGCAAACAGGTGATACTGGCACCCAGACGAATCAGCCGATTGCTTCTCACGCAGTCGCCAATGCGTTGAGCGGTACGTGGGTAAACGTGGATTCCAACGCGCGGGGGGTGGTGAAGGTGACCATAGATGGACTCGGGATTCATCCCTTGGGCGCCTGTCATCCGAATCCCTGTGATTGGGGAATCATTGAAGGAAAAGTCTTTTCTTCCAAAGTCGATTCTGACGACGTAACAACGATGATGGGGCAGAAGTACACTACGTTTTCCGAGACTACCTTGACCATGACGCTTGAGTCAGATGGACGGTTGCGTTTGGATGATTTCACGCAGTTCAATGACCACAGCGAGCGTGTAGATTATCACACAGTGAGCTATTTCAGACGTGAGTTGGAAGCAGCACAAACGACCGTGGTCCATACGCCGCCAGCCAAAGCTACGATCCGAAGTGTGCCATCTCACCCGCATCTGGCAATATGGAATGCAGATAATCTGATTCCTTCGGCGGGATATGCTGTCGAGGGGGCGCCATTTCAAGCATTGATTGAGGAGACGCGTACACCAATCGGTTCCGAGACAACGCGACGCTTTGTGCGCGTGATACGCGACGGAGCAGGAAGACAGCGATATGAACAGCTGATCAATGCCGAATGCAAGGGGTGCAAGGCGGTGGTCACCAGCGCCACAGTGATTGATTTGGTGGGTCAGCGAAGAATTCGAATCGATCCAGTTACCAGAACTGCGATTTCCTGCCCGACGTCATTCACCTCTCATCCGATACGAGTGCCCGCGTCGATGCCAGAAGCACAGAAGAGTTCCGCACCTTCCTTGTTAAAACGATTCAAGGGAAAAGGTGAGTCCCAAGATACTGTGGGGGAACCGCAAGTGGCCGGACTGCAGGTTACGTTGGCCAGCGCAATCTACAAGGACTCAGCAGGACAAACTTCAAGCGCACAAACGCCACACACCGTCAATGAACTGTGGACATCCACACTCTACCGGATGCCGGTCAAACGGGTCATCGAAGATTCAGATTACGGTCACATCGATATCGAGGTCGTTCACTTTCAGTCTGGCGAGCCAAAAGCCCAGCTATTCCAGATCCCTCAAGGGTATGTTGTGAAGACTGAAGCGGATGATGTCTGCGGCGCCACGCGGACGAACATCGAGAAGCCAAAATAGCTGAGTGTTCTGCGAAAGCGATGAAACGAGGCTGCTCTTGGTCACTGCGCGTGAAGAAGAGTTTTCAGTCTTAGGGAACCTCTGAATAACGCGGGGTTATGAGCGCTCATCGTGCAGACCATGCTTCATCGTCTCTAAACCCGCGTATCAACAGAATTTTCTTCTGCTTGTTTTTCTCGCAGGAGGCAGTCACGGCCTCCTGCGGATAACACTTGTTCACCTTCAACAGAAATGCGCTAACTGCATCCCGAGGTCGAGCCGCAGCTCATGCAGCGATAGCAACTGCCGTTGCGTACCATGATCGCGCCGCACTCCGAGCAACTCGGCGCGTCGCCCATCTCATACATGTCGCGCATCGCATCGGATGCGTGATAGATGCCGCGATCCTCCAGCTTCGGCGTCGCGACGACGGGCGTTGTTGCGCGTGGCCTCTCTGGCGCAATGCCGCCGCCCGAAGGATGCGCCGAAACCGCGTTCAAGCGCTTGGCCACTTCCTCGGCCAGTTTGTCGAGCCGTTGCAGCGTCTCGCTCTGCGCTGGTTCCTCGTCGCCGCCCTCAAGCAGCGACGGCGACGCGGGCAACTCCTGCTTGGGCGCGAGCCCGGCGAACAGCGCCAGTTGCTCACCCGACAAAAAGCGCAGATGCAGCCAGCGGAAGATGTAATCCATCAGGCTCTTCGCATAGCCGATCTTCTCGTTGCCGGTCCAGCCCGAGGGCTCAAAGCGCGTGTGCGCAAACTTTTCGCACAGCACCTTCAGCGGAACGCCATGCTGCAACGCCAGCGAAACCGAGGTTGCAAAGGAGTCCATCATGCCCGAAACCGTCGAGCCCTCCTTCGCCATTTTGATGAAGATTTCACCCGGCTGACCGCTCGGATACAGGCCCACCGTGATGTAGCCCTCGTGGCCGCCAATCGAGAACTTGTGCGTAATCGAAGCACGCTCCTCGGGCAGGCGATGACGGATGGCGCGCGGCGGCCCGTCGTGGCTCTGCGCACTCTCCGCGTCCGCAGGCGTGGCCTTGATGGTCGGAATCGCATCGGCCTTCGCCACCGCATCGAGCGCCTTTTGAAAGGCCGTGGCGGCAGCCACAATCTGGCTGGCCTCAACCTCGATCTTCTCCGCGGGCTTTGCCGCCAGCGCCGCGCGGTCGGCCTCGGCCACCGGCTGCGATGCGGACAAATGCGCCAGTGCGCGTTGTGCTGCGACACTCAGCGTCGAGGGCTCCTTCTTCGCATCGGCCGAGGTATTAAGCGGCTGCGTGCCCTTCGAACCATCGCGATAAATTGCCACGGCCTTGATGCCGCGCCGCCACGCCTCGACATAAGTCTCGGCCACGTCATCCACCGTCGCCTCGTGCGGCAGGTTCACCGTCTTCGAGATCGCGCCCGACAAAAACGGCTGTGTCGCCGCCATCATCTTCAGGTGTCCCATGGAGCTGATCGTGCGCGTTCCCTTGGCCGGTTTGAAGCTGCAATCAAAGACAGACAGATGCTCGGGCTTGATCGACGGCGCGCCTTCAATCGTGCCCGTCGCGTCGATGTAGCTCACAATCGCATCGACCTCTTCGTTCGTATAGCCGAGCTTGAACAGCGCCGACGGCACCGTGTTGTTGACGATCTTGATCATGCCGCCACCAACGAGTTTTTTGTATTTCACCAGCGCCAGATCCGGCTCAATGCCCGTCGTATCGCAATCCATCATGAAGCCGATGGTGCCGGTCGGCGCCAGCACCGTGGTCTGCGCGTTGCGGAAGCCGTACTTCTCGCCATAGGCCAGCGCCGTGTCCCAGCACTCGCGGCTGGCATCGATCAGCGACTCCAACTGCGGCACGCGGAACGGCTCGCTGGTCGGCGTTTTGCCGATCTTGTTCACCTCGGCCCGGTGCATGCGAATCACATCGAGAAAAGGTTCGCGATTCACATAGAAGCCTGGGCAAGCGCCCCC
>WSSedL1CaDRAFT_10001750_pt1 | contig 12069 bp, 13 predicted proteins | sample WetSurSL1Cattail_FD_9464 | JGI IMG/M metagenome (IMG submission 9464)
TACACCATCAGAATAAATAATTCGATAAGAGACAGTATAATAACCCTCAATAAAGTGCCAAGCAACGCCTTAACCGGTTTATTAGGGCACGAACTGGCACATGCTTTAGATTATTCTTCCAAAAACATTTGGGGTATTTTCGGGAGAGCTTCATCATATTTAATTCCTTCGTTTAGAGAAAAATATGAAAAGGCAACAGATAGTATTGCAATTTCAAGAGGAATGGGACAATCTCTTTACAATTGGTCGTTATTTGTAATAAAAAATCCACACAGTACTGAACAATACAAACAATATAAAAAGCGTTTTTATTTGCAACCCGAAGAGATAAAAAGAATCATGGATAAAACGGCATTAAAACAATCGGCATAAACAACACTATTCGTTGTCCAATATTTGTTTTAGCTTTTGAGACATCAGGGTAATAATTAACCCAAGTATAGCTACAAATGCAAAAGACCAGCGCAAATTAAACAATTGGGCTATAAATCCGATTAATGGAGGGCCCAGTAAAAACCCCAGAAATCCAATGGACGATACCATTGCCAGTGCCATACCCGGTAATATACGTTTCGATTTTCCGGCATTGCTGTAACACAATGGCACAACAGATGATGTTCCGGCACCCACTAATAAAAACCCGAATGTGGCCGAATATAAATAAGGGAATATAATAGCTGTCATTAACCCTGTAAATATTGTAATACCACTGAATTTTAATACATTGTCCACTCCAAAGCGGGTTACCAGTTTATCGGCTGCAAACCGGCCTGTAGCCATAGTTAGCATAAATGCGATATATCCTATCCGAATGAGTTCATTGGGTAATTTCAGAACTTTTTCAAAATAAATACTACTCCAATCAAACATAGTACCTTCGCAGATCATACTTCCAAAAGCAACAATACCTAAAACCACAATATATTTATCGGGCATAACAAACATTTTTCGCTTTTCGGAAGTCTGGTTTTTACTAACATCCCGCGGAAGTACCGACGATCGTACGATACTCATCAAAGTAAAAGCAGTTAAAAAAATAATGATATAATGTACAAATGGGCTAATATGCATACTCACAATCCAGGTACTGAATAAACCGGCCATAAACCCGGCAAGGCTCCATATTCCGTGAAATGAAGCCATAATACTTCTTCGGTAAATACGCTCCACTCCTACCCCTTGTGTGTTTATTGAAATATTACAGATATTCCCGGCAATACCAAAAAAATAAAGGGCTAAAGATAATTGCCAAACATAGTGCGCACTTCCAATGCCTACCAAGGCCAAAGGATAAAATACAGCAGCTATTGATAAGGTAGTTTTACTACCGAATTTACTTACTAAAATGCCCGAAACCGTCATAGCCGTGAGCTGTCCCATAGGCAACGAAAATAAAACAGCACCTAACCCGGCATCACTAAGTCCCAACATATTTTTAATATCGGGGATACGACTTGCCCAACTGGCAAAAACAATGCCCTGTATAAAGAAAAACGTACTTACTGCAATCCGGTAATACCGCTGCGTAGGAATAGATAATTTTATCTGCATTTTACAATTACTTAACTGACTACAAAAACCCTTTTCTAAATTAGATCGGCAACTTTACAATTGGTAACTTTAATTAAATCAGAAGGAGTAATCTTAATTTGTAAACCTCTGATTCCGGCGCTAATAAAAATACAATCATGTAAAATACACGTTTCATCAATAAAGGTAGGAAATGCTTTTTTCATTCCCAAAGGAGAACATCCTCCACGGATATATCCTGTTAAACCTAAAATATCCTTCATCGGAACCATAGCTACATTTTTGTTTCCCGATTCAAAAGCAGCCTTCTTTAAATCAAGTTCTTCTCCTCCCGGAATGATACATACCAATGGCCCCGATTTATCGCCAGATAAAACAAGCGTCTTAAAAACTTGTTCAATATTCTGTCCCAATTTAGAGGCTACAGTAGTGGCGCTTAAATCCGTTTCGTCAACTTCATAACTTATTAATTCATAGCTTACCCCTTGAATATCCAACAAGCGGGCAGCATTTGTCTTTAACATAAGCTCAAATTTTCTGCAAATTTAATTTTTATAATGTTTATTATAGTAGGGTGATACAAACCTTAAAAATAAAAGTAATCCTATGAGTGTAATACACGAACTTGTCCAGAAAGTAGCAGAAATATTAAAATATTGAGCTACATAACCCATCATTACCATACCCAGCCCCATTCCCAAATCCAAAGCAGTATATAAAGTAGAATTAGCAGCTCCCCTGCGATCAGCATCTGCCAGGTTAACCACAATAGCCTGAAACACCGGAAATACAACACCTATACCATAGCCAATAATCATAGACGATATAAAATAGCCATACATATTTTTAAAGGAAACTAATAAGATATAGCCAATTATAAGACAACTCAGGTTTGTAGTAAGTAATGTTCGTGGTCCGCTTTTGTCAAACGATTTTCCGGCTAACAATCTCGAAAAAACAATACCCGCCGAAAAAAACATAAAAAACAAAGAAGTGTTGGTTACCCCAATTTCTCGTCCATAAAGTGCAATAAATGAAAGTAACCCACCGTAAGTAGTCATTATTACAAAAAGATTAAGAGATGGTAATAATGATTTGCGATCAAAAACATTTTTCCAGGTAAAATCAATGGATTTAGGTGGCAAAGCCGGAAATTTAACTAAACTTCCACATATAATGCTCGCGATGTTAACCGCAATACCGGAAATAAACATAATTGTATATCCGAAATGATGACAGGCAAATAAACCGGCGACCGGTCCAAAAGACATACCCAAAGTAGTAGAGATTGCAAAATAGCCAATACCTTCACCTCTTTTTTCAGAAGGAATAAAATCTACAGCAATGGTAGATCCCGCGATAGTAGATATACCCCATGATAATCCCTGAAAAACTCTGAGCAGAATTAACATAGGGATAGATTCAGCAACCAGATATCCACAAAAAAAGAAGGCATAGCAGGCTAGGGCGAGCAGATATATCGTTCTTCGGCCGTAACGATCGAGTGAATAACCGCCAAAAGGCCTGATTAAAACAGAAGCTATGGTGTACGAAGCAAGTACTATTCCGATATCATTTTTACCGGCATGCAAATTATCTGATAAATAAATCGGAAGGGTTGAGATTATGGCATAATAAGTAACACACATCAGGAAATTTGCACCAGTGAGCAAAATAAAATTCCTGTTCCACATTTTTGATACTGTATTCATGATACAAAAATAAGCATCAAAGTAGTGCCGATGTTCACAATTATAAAGAAAAAAGCCCCGCTTGAAAATTTCAGGCGAGGCTTCTCTAATATATTTTAATTAACTATTTCTTTTTCAATTCAAATGAAGAAGAACCAATTAAATGAGAATCAGCAAAAATATCAACTGTATATTTTGAAACCGTCAACTGATTGTTGTTGTCCCAGAAAATACATACATCAATATCTTTATTATCATACTCAATCTGACGTTTGGCAGAAAAAACAATAGACTGTCCTTCAAAATCAAAAACATCAGATTCTGAATAAGCTATAACTGCACCATCAGGACGCATAATACGGATAAAAATATCTTTGTCTCCACCTTTAGCAAGTTTATTTTCGCGAACTGTAAAGCAAACTTTTACTTTAGTGGTTTTGCTGGCATTATTTTCCTCTTTACCTCTTTTATTTAAAGTTTGAATTACTAAATTACTGACAGATAAAATAGCACCCTTCTGCACCTGACTATTTAACTCAGTGTTTTTAGAAGAAAGCTCAGTGTTTTCATTGCGTGCCTGGTCTAATTTAGTGGTAACTGCTGTATTTTCCTGCACCAATTGTTGATTTCTGGTATTCAAGGAATCAACCTGTGCAATATAGCTTTTCAAAACTTCACGAAGAGTTGATAATTCCTTTTTATATTTAGAAATAAGCTCAACATTTGATCCGTTAATCGTTAACAGTTTATGAATTTTTTCCTGCTGACCGGTAATAAGCTTATTCATACTGTCGTTGCTGCCTTTTAAAGCATCGTACTGGCCTATAAGATCATTCAAATCCTTTTGCAAAGTACCTTTCTCTCCTTCCAAAATATCCTGAACTTCAGTAAATTGACTTTTTTGAGTATTAACTTTATTAATTAAATATACGATAGTAGCTCCAAAAAATAAAATTAGGATAAGTAAAAGGATAATCACACCTTTATTCGACTTTGGTTTTTCAAAATTTGATGAATCAGAATTCACATAATTATTTTCCATAATTGGTTTTTTATTGGGTTTAACAAAATTGGGTTAACATACTAACGTAACAAATTTAAAGATATTTTCTATACGAAACTGTTTTTATCTATTTTATTATCGAATAAGATATTCCAGTTCAATGGCCTGTTTATTATAATTAACAAGCATTTCCAAATATCCCTTCCTCACTGAATAAACCTTATTTAAAATTTCAATAAATGAACTTACATCCATTAATCCGGTTTTAATTTTTTCACGAGCATTCTTTTCGAGCAAATCTGCAAGTTTAAGAGCATTCTCGCGATTATAGCTTATTTCAACAAACAATTTATCGAGAAGTATCTGATGATTTTCAATTTCCTTATTCAGGACAAATTGTTGTTTTTCCTGATTGTTTCGGGCAATATTCGTTTGTATTTGCGCATCTTTTATTTTCCACCTTTGAGGAGTAAACCAAAGAGGAACCGAAATTCCTGCCATAAATCCGGAAAAACCTTTGTATCCGTTAAATTGTTCCGCATAATAACCAGCAGTAAATTCCGGGATATACTTCAGTTTTGCGAGTTTTTCCTCATTATTTTTTAAATTTGTAAGCTCCTGAAAATAATTCATTTGCTTTGCAGGTGCAAATTTATCTTTTCGGTTAGGATCCGAATCTATGGCATACAGGTCAATTTCATAATTATCCGGAATTATGGGTTCATCAATAAATACCAATTGTTTTAACCTGTTTTCGAAAATACTGACATTTTCCTGAGACTGATATAAATCATTCTGAGCCTTTGCATACCGGTCTTCTGCCAGAGCCATAGTCAATACAGAGTCTTTGCATAAAACAGAGTGATTCTGCACACAGTTCAGCAAATTCTCAAATATAGTATCCTGCTCGGCTTCCAAAAGAAGTATACGGTATGCGAGTAACCATTCCTGCCACCGCAATTTTACCTGTGCCGATATATTGCCAATAATAATCTGTTGCTCATTTTCGGATATTTTAACCCGGCTTTTTGCAATTTCATTTTGTTTGCTGTAAACCAAAGGGAAAGAAAAGGATTGCTTAACCTCAAAAAAATAATCTCCCCCCGAAGAATTTAGTAAGCCATAATATTGAAAATTAGTAGCTGGGATTGAAATAGAATACTTACCGGATGTTTGTGAAGATTGCAGGCTTAATTCAGCATTTTTGGCTTCGGGATTATTTTGTAAAGCCAAACCAATAGCTTCATCCAATGAAATAACGCGGGAACTTTTCTCCTGTGAAAAGCCATATACAAATAAAAAAATCAATAAAAAAAATGCAATAATTCCTTTTTTAAGTACAGGGTAAATGGGTAGAAGCATTCCGGCTAAAATTTAAATACTGTGAAACGAATTTAATACTAAAATTGTAATTTCGCCAAAGTATAATATTTAAAAATGAATCAACGCAAAATTTTATTACAACTTCTGCCTGGTTTTATCCCACTGTTGGTATTTATTATTGCCGATGAAATTTGGGGCACTAAAGTAGGCCTAATGGTTGCCATTGCTTCCGGTTGCATAGAACTGACCTATTATTGGATAAAAGACAAAAAATTTGACAGGTTTATTTTATTCGATACACTGTTAATTATTGGTTTGGGCCTTATGAGTATATGGCTTGATAATGATGTTTTCTTCAAAATAAAACCTGCACTTATCGGTTTAATAATGTGCATTTTTATGGCCATATCGGTTTTTACTCCCAGCAACCTCCTTCTAAATATGTCTAAAAGATATATGAAAGGAGTTGAATTTACCGATCAGCAGTACCTTCAAATGAAAGCCGGGATGAAAGTCATGTTCTGGATTTTTCTTGGATATACAGCCCTGGTTTTTTATTCGGTTTGGTTTTTGAGTACCGAAGCATGGGGTTTTATAAGCGGAGGCTTGTTTTACATCCTCTTTGGCGTTTATTTTCTTTTTGAATTTATAAGAAACAAAATAAAACAGAAAAAACTTCAAAATGAAGAATGGCTTCCTCTCCTAAACGAAAAGGGAGAAGTTGTGGGTAAAGCTCCGCGAAGTGTCTGTCATTCAGGAAAGCAATACCTGCACCCGGTGGTACATTTGCATGTGATTAATAAAAAAGGTGAGATTTTTCTGCAAAAAAGGCCGATGCATAAAATACAGCCCGGGAAATGGGATACAGCTGTGGGAGGACATGTTTCGTTTGGTGAAACCATAGAACAAGGGTTGGAACGTGAAGCCCGCGAAGAAATAGGGTTAACCGATTTTAAGCCTGCTTTTCTGTCGAATTATATATGGGAATCGGATATTGAACGGGAATTGGTATTCTGTTTCAGTGTCGATTACGACAAACCATTACAAATCAATAAGGAAGAATTGACCGATGGCAGATTCTGGTCTCTGGCAGAAATTCAGAAAAACCTGAACGCCGGTATTTTTACCCCTAACTTTGAAATGGAATATATCAAAATACTTAAACCAGCGATAAAGCATTGATTATTGCTGATTGATTATTGCTGATTGATTATTGCTGATTGATTATTGTCGATTGATTATTGTCGATTGATCATTTATTTTTATTATTTTAATCTAAGTACCAAATACTTAAAAACATGACAACATATTCCGGTCCGCTCAAAAAGATGAAAACAGAACCCGGTAACCCCGTTGCTTACTCAATGATTGTTGGGGAAAATACTGTGGAATTAAACCCATATATCGGGAAAAATATCACCCTGAGATGGATGAATGAAATAATATGTTTGCATTGCGGAAAGCCTATCAAAAAATCTTTTGGACAGGGCTATTGCTACCCGTGTTTTATTTCGGCACCGGAAAATGAAGAATGTGTGTTACGCCCTGAGTTATGCAGAGCTCACGAAGGTATTGCCCGGGATATGGTTTGGGCAACCGAACATTGTCTTCAGGATCATTTTGTTTACCTTGCTCTTACCAGCGATATAAAAGTTGGTGTTACCCGTATGTCTCAAATTCCTACTCGTTGGATAGACCAGGGGGCCTGGAAAGCAGTTAAAATAGCGCGAACTCCAAACCGTTATTTGGCAGGTGTTATTGAAGTAGAATTAAAAAAATACCTGAAAGACAAAACCAATTGGAGAGAAATGCTAACCAATAAACTGGCTGCTCAAATTTCGCTCGAAGAAGAAAAAAACAAAATAACAACTTTATTTCCTGATGCCCTGCAACCCTATATTTTGCAGGAAACAGAAATTACTGAAATTACTTATCCTGTAATCAGATACCCAGAAAAAGTTACCAGTATTGATATAGAAAAAACCGGCCAAATTACAGGTATGCTTACCGGTATAAAAGGCCAGTATCTGATGTTTAATTTTAAAGATGTTATTAACATCCGCAAATTTGGAGGTTATGTTGCAGAGCTAATACAACCGGCTTAAGGCTGAAGAATATATTTCTTTAGTTCGATAGGGTCAACTGCCATGGATTGCATATCTTCATCGGGATAAGCACCAATCAAAATGCCATCTTCTTTAAGTTCCTGCATCCAACTCAAAAACTCGGTCAATGTCATCCCATCTGCGGAATAACCTTCCCAATCATCCGCCGAAAATTTTTCAGCTTCTGATTCTGATGGCCATACAGGTAAATAAGCCTGTTCCTTATCGTCCTCAAACATAGCATACAGCCCATCGGAGGCTTTAAGCAGCCATACCATCCTTTTTTCTTTAATTTCCTGTAAAAGATGTTGAAATCTTGAAGTATTGTCCTGATTACTCATTTTTTCTTATTTAAAGTATCTAAAGCATTATTAATAGTAAGATCCATAGAATTAAAAATAGGATAAAATCCTTCATTATCAAAGAAATTGCGTGCAATTAATGCCTTTAGCTGAACCTGAAGATATTTACCCGAAATTTTTAGATCGCCAGCCTTGGCTTCAATTTTAGCAGCCTTGGCAAATGCAATAAAATGATCAAAGTATTTAAGCTTTTCTAATTCAACCTGTAATTCTCTGACATTTTTTAATTTTCTGAATTTTGACCGGTTTGCATCCGAATACTGAAATGCAAACTTATTTATAATTCCCTTATCAACAACTTTATAATAAAAATCAGAAATAAATGTAGTATCTAAAGGGATAAAAATATCGGGCATAATTCCACCGCCACCATATACAATATGGCCTCCGGGTGTTTTAAATTTTTCTGATTTATTAAATTTAATACTATCGGCTTGTTTCAATTCACCATGAAGAAAGCGTTTGTGGAGTTCGTCATTATAATCTTCCTTACCATTTTTATAGGGCTTTTGGATACATCTTCCGGTGGGCGTATAATATCTGGCAATAGTAAGGCGTACGGCAGCCCCCCCGGGCAATGGTGATTGTTCCTGCACCAACCCTTTTCCAAAGGTACGGCGACCCATTATTAATCCCCTGTCGTTGTCCTGGATAGCCCCTGCAAAAATTTCGCTGGCTGAAGCAGTATATTCATCGGTAAGAATAACCAATGAATCATGAACACATTCGCCTCCTTTGGTAGAATAAAAATTAACCCTGGGGCGTGTTCTTCCGGCTGTATACACAATTAATTTTTTATCATCCAAAAATTCATCGGCTATTTTAGTGGCAGCATCAATATAACCACCGCCATTTCCGCGCAAATCAATAATTAATTTCTTCATTCCTTTGGAGTGAAGTGTTTTGGCAGCTTTTAAAAATTCATCATAAGTTGTTTTAGCAAACTTGTTAATCTTAATATAACCGGTATGCTCATTCATCATGTACGATGCATCTACACTAAAAATAGGGATTATTCCCCGGGTAATGGTAAAATCTATTAAACCGGCTACACCCATTCTTTTTACAGAGATTTTAACCTTTGAACCTTCCACTCCCTTTAGTTTCTTAACAACCATATCGCTGTTAATTTTAATTCCGGCAATTATCGAATCATTCACTTTTACTATTCTATCTCCGGCTTTCACGCCAATTCTTTCAGATGGTCCGTTAGCAATGGTATTTACAACAATAATAGTGTCAGAAAGTAAGTTAAATTCAACACCGATTCCCCCAAAATTTCCTGCCAAAGGTTCATTAACTTCCTCAAGTTCTTCGGCTGGTATGTACACGGAGTGAGGGTCAAGTGTTTCGAGCATTCCATCAATAGCCGTTTTTTCGAGTTTTTCCCTCGAAACGGTATCTACATAAGAATCATCAATTAAATTTAAAACCGAATTGATTTTATCCGTCCGGGGATATATCATAAATCGTTCGCTAATCCCGTTCTTCCCAAGTTTTATGCCTATAAAAATCCCGATAATTAAAACTATTGCCAAAAAAAGAGGCAATAAAACGGTTGTCCTGGAATTTCGGATATTCATGCAGATAAAATTAGTTGCTTTTAAATTAAACTGTAAATTTAATGGATTTCAATAAAAAGAATGGCTTATAAACCTAAATCATTTAACTTTTCTTTATCCAGATCAATAAATACTATTTCTATGCCAGCTCTTTCCAATAACTGCAATCCATCGTGTGAGTGATATTTATCGGAAAAAACCACCCTTTTTATTCCGGACTGAATAATTAATTTAGAACACTCCAGGCATGGGGAGGTAGTAACATATAAAGTGGATCCTTCGCTGCTGTTGCTTGACTTTGCAACCTTTGTTATTGCATTAGCTTCGGCATGAAGAACATACGGCTTTGTTTTATTATTTTCGTCTTCGCAATTATTTTCAAAACCAGAAGGCGTGCCATTGTAGCCATCGCTGATAATCATTTTATCCTTCACTATAAGCGCTCCAACCTGACGGCGTTTACAATATGAATTTTGTGACCAAATCTTAGCCATTTCAAGGTACCGGCGGTCAAACTGCATTTGTTTCCCTTTGTAAGGATGAAGAGACATAGAAATGAATTTGATGTTATTGGCCCCGAAGTTAAAGAAATTAATAATAATAAAATAAAAACTATGACTATGTTTTTGCTGACTTATCAAATGTTACCATTTGGTAAGTTACTATTTGGTAACATCAAAAATAGTTTATAACAAAAAAGCCCTGCAATTACTTCTAATTACAGGGCTTGTACCCGGAGCCGGGATCGAACCGGCACGAGTGTTAGCTCACTGGTGTTTGAGACCAGCGCGTCTACCAATTCCGCCATCCGGGCGATTAGTGTGTGTGAAACAGGGTTGCGAAGATAATTAATTGTTCTGGGTTGACCAAAAAATGCCTTAATTATTTTCCTGATACAAAAAAAGTCATCTATTTGGATGACTCTTTTGTTGTTGACCTACTAGGATTCGAACCTGGACTAACAGAACCAAAATCTGCTGTGCTACCATTACACCATAGGTCAATACCTCTAATTGCGGTGCAAAGGTAAAAAAAAATTTTACTCGTACTACTGCTAACATATATTTTTATAAAGTTTTTTAATAAAAAAGGCCCGGCAAATTCATGCCAGGCCTAATATATTAGCTATAAATATTTTATTAGCTCAGGTTAGAAATATAAAATTCCCTGTTAAGACGTGCAATATTGGAAATTTTAATTTCTTTAGGACATTCTGCTTCACAGGCACCTGTATTTGTACAGTTACCAAAACCCAGCTCGTCCATTTTGTCTACCATCTTCTGTACGCGTTCTTTTGCTTCTACCTTTCCTTGTGGAAGTAAAGCAAACTGAGATACTTTGGCAGAAACAAACAACATGGCTGATGCATTTTTACATGCTGCAACACAAGCTCCACAACCAATACATTGAGCAGCATCCATGGCTAAATCAGAATCCTTTTTAGAAATAGCAATAGCGTTAGCATCGGGAACACCACCGGTATTCACAGATACATAACCACCTTCCTGGATAATAGCATCAAAAGCTCCACGGTTAACTACCAAATCTTTAATAACAGGAAAAGCTTTCGAACGCCATGGTTCAATCACAATGGTATCACCATCCTTAAATTTACGCATGTGCAACTGGCAGGTAGTAATACCACTGTCGTTACCGTGTGGGCGTCCATTTATATAAAGGCTGCACATTCCGCAGATACCTTCGCGGCAATCGTGATCAAAACATACCGGATGTTCAACTTTATCAACCAGTTGTTCATTTAGCTGATCTAACATCTCAAGAAAGGAACAGTCCTCTGATATATTTGATATGCTGTAAGTGACAAATTTACCCTTTTCTTTAGGGCCGTTTTGTCTCCATATTTTTAATGTAAAATTCATAAATCAATTGTTTATTGTCGATTGATTATTGTTTTCGGCCGTTTTTCGGGAAGCAATGAAAATCGACGTTAATTCATTTGCTTCTTTAAGAATTGGGCTAATAATCTCATAAGTGAGTAGATTCTCATTTATGATAAACTCTAACCAAAAGCAAGTTTCATCAGCCTCTTCAATAACAATACTGATTTTCGCGATAAAACTTTTTCGTGATTGAGAAAGACACGTTGCTCGATAATTAGCTGCTACTGATGTTGAACATCTGATTAACTGATTTTTAATATGTTTACCTAAGGAATTATCAGGTATAGAAACCGCAATTTTTACACAATTATGAGCAAAAACTTTGGTTCTCTCTTTTAATTCCGAAGGTTTCATGGTTAATCAACAATATTCAATAATCAATCAACAATTATTTATAGTTACGTTGAGCAACTTTTATTTCTTCGTAGTTCAGGGATTCTTTGTTAAGAACAGGTTCCTGATCGTCGCCTTTGAATTCCCATGCTGCAACATACATGAATTTATCATCCTGACGTTTTGCTTCACCGTCTTCAGTCTGATATTCTACACGGAAGTGACCGCCACAGGATTCTTCACGAATTAGAGCATCGCG
>WSSedL1CaDRAFT_10001751_pt1 | contig 12065 bp, 9 predicted proteins | sample WetSurSL1Cattail_FD_9464 | JGI IMG/M metagenome (IMG submission 9464)
CCGCTGCCGTTGCAAGCGGCTCCGTGACCTTGGCCATTGGCAGCGATGGCGGTGGTTCTGTTCGTATCCCTGCGTCGTTTTGCGGCATCTATGCCATGAAGGGATCGCTCGGGCGCGTGCCGGCCTGGCCGTGGAGTGCGACGGAGATGCTGTCGCATGTGGGGCCGATGACCGCCAACGCCTTGGACAGCGCGTTTGCGTTTGACGTCCTCAGCGGAAAACATTGGCGCGATCCACAGTCGTTGCCGCGTGACACTGTGAGCTATAGCGCACTTGCGGATCAGCCGCTCCCGGCGGGCCTTCGCGTTGCGTATGCGCCGACGCTCTTCGGTACCGAGGTCGACCCGCGTGTCAGTTCCATTGTTCGCGCTGCAGTCGAGCGGATCTCCAATGTACTGAAGCTTCAAGTCCACGAGCATCAGCCGATGTGGGCGGACCCGTTCCAAACCTTCGAGGATCTGTGGGCGGTCGGTCGGGGTGTCGTCTACGGCGGTGCGGTACAAGGACGGTTGGACGAGCTTGATCCCGGATTTGCGCGTCTTGTGCGAAGCGCCCAAGGCGGCAGCGCAGAGCGCTATCTGAAAGCCCTCGAGTCCAGGGCCGCCTTCAATCAAGAAGTCGCGCGGAGCTTTGAGGCCGTCGACATCTGGCTGATGCCAACGACTCCCGTCCTGCCGTTTGCAGCAGAGGCGGACGGCCCGTCCGACTGGAACCCGACCAGCAGTCCGGTTGCCTGGGGTCGCTGGACGCCATTCACCTATCCCTTCAACCTGACCGGGCAGCCTGCGGCGTCCTTGCCGTGTGGCGCAACTGCTGAAGGCACACCCGTCGGTTTGCAAATTGTGACCGCAAGACACCGTGACGATCTCGCGCTTCAGTTCTCGGTCGCCGCGGAACGCGCTTTGCGCGGTGGCTGATCCCCGTTTCTCCCCCGTCCCACCCCGCAACCAACCTAAGGAAAACAGCATGACGTACACCCGCCGAAAACTCTTTCGCGATACAAGCCTGATGGCACTCGCAGCGGCCTCCGCCCGGCCTGATTTCAACTTCTTCATCAACTCGGCGTTCGCGCAGAGCAACTCTGCACTAACGATCCTGTCGGCCGAGAATCTCACGGGTAATTGGGACACCTCGTCGCACACGACCCTTGCGCAGCTGAACCTTGAGGGGTATGTGTTCGGCTATCTGACCCGGGCTCCCATGCGGATGGACGATCCCGATCGTCTGCAAATGGAGCTAGCCAAGGAAATCAAGATCGTAGACCGGGGAACCATCGCGTTCAAAATCCGCGACGACGTCAAGTTCCATGACGGGACGCCACTCACCGCAGACGACTTCAAGGCCACATTCGAATACGCGTCGCAGCCGTCCCGCCCTGCACAGTGGTATCCCGGCCAGTGCAAGGTCAATGTCCTGGCCAAGGATGCATTCGAGGTGAAGACCGGTGACTTCGGCTATCCGGCCGCCCTTTTCTATTTCCTGTCGTCCTTCCTGCCCGTGATGTCGGCCAAGGACATCAAGAGCGGAGACATGGTCAAGCGCCCGAACGGCACCGGACCTTTCCGCTTCGTTGCACAAAAGGGCAACAGCACGGTATTGGAGGCAAACCCGACCTTCTTCGCCGGAAAGCCCAAGATCCAAACGCTCAACTACAGCTTCGTCGGCGACGCGACGACCCGCACGCTTGCATTGATGAGCGGGCAAGCTCACCTGATCGAAAGATTGGAGGCGGAGCAGGTCGCAACTATCGAAAAGGATGCGCGCTTCAAAGTCAGCAAGGCCGTCTCCGTTGAAAACAAGTACCTGTGGTTCCGCTGCTCGAAAGCTCCATTCAACGACGTCCGCATTCGCCAGGCCGTCTGCCATGCCATCGACCGCAAGCAGATTCTTGAAGTTCTTGGCATCTCTGGTGCACAGTCGAAGGCGCATATCTCGCCAGTCAAGTTTGGCTACACCAATGTCGCGGACTATCCTGAATATGATCCGGCGAAGTGCCAACAACTGCTCGCGGCAGCCGGCTTTCCAAAGGGCAAGGGCCTGCCACCGCTGGAGTACATCACCTCGGTCGGCTTCTATCCCAAGACGAAAGAATATGGCGAACTGATCACGTCCATGCTGCAGGAGCAGGGATTCCAGGTCACGCTGAATGTGATGGAAATCGCAGCCTGGAACGAACGCCTGTACGATCGACCCGGTGGTGGCCCCGGTCACATGATCGACTGCGGGTGGAGCACTGGCTCGCCCGAGCCTGATCTGGTGCTACGTACCCACTTCCACTCTTCGTCCAAGCGAATCTGCGGCATCGAGGACAAAGAGCTGGATGCCACGCTTGACAAGGAGCGAAACGCAGCCACGCCCGAAGCGCGCAAGAAGATTCTCCAGCAGGAGACCCTTCCGATGCTTGCGCGCAAGGTTCCCGCGTATTCTCTTTTCACATCGGTGTTCATTCATGCCATGGTCAAGGATCTAGACGGTCTCTATATTTATCCAAACGGAATGATTGACATGTCCAAGGCCACGCGCAAAAGCAAGTAAACAACATCGCACCAGTTCAAAGCACCTAACATGTACTACCTTGGCTTCCTTGTGCGACGCCTGCTGCAAGGCGCGCTGATCGTCCTGCTGGTCGCAATGCTGATTTTCACGCTGATGCGCGTGGTTCCGGGAGATCCCGTTCGCCTCATGGTTGGAGGGATGGCGCCGGACAGCGTCGTACAGCAAGCCAGTGAGCGTCTCGGCCTGAATGCGCCGATACCTGTGCAATTCGGGCGTTACCTGATCCGTCTAGCCCATGGTGACATGGGCGAGTCGTTCGTCAGGCCCGTAAACGGCTCAGCCGTCGGAGGCTCGACCTACGACGATCCGTCCCGGGCTGAGCGCGCTGCGGTGCTCGATCTGGTCGCGCAGACCCTTCCGATGACCTTGCAGTTGGCATCGGTCGCTTTCATTTTTGCATTGCTGATCGGTGTTCCGCTGGGCATTGCAGGAGGCCTGCATCCGGGGCGTTGGCCTGACAAGCTTGCCTTCTACGCGGGGTCTCTGTTCGTCTCCATGCCGAATTTTTGGCTTGGAATCGTGTTGACGATTGTGTTATCGGTCCAACTCGGATGGATTCCGTCCATTGGCTACCAAGGATTCGTCTACACGATCCTTCCTGCGATCGTCCTAGCCGTCGAGATGGCGCCATTCATTATCAGAACGCTGACCGTTTCAATGGCGCAGGTGATGAGCGAGCCATTCATTGATGCCGGCACCGTGCGCGGCATCAGCCGCGGCCAGATGATTTGGCGGCATGCGTTTCGCAACGCAAGCGTGCCGCTTCTCAATGTGTTCGGAATCCAATTGTCCGGACTGCTGGGCGGGGTTCTCATCGTCGAGTTCATCTTCGACTATCCAGGACTGGGTCTTCTGACCGTGAACGCTGTCTTGCAGCGAGACTTTCCGTTGATCCAAGGCATTGCGGTCATCACTTCCTCCATCTTCGTCTTGATCAACATCATCGTGGATCTCGCCGCCGCCGCGATTGATCCGCGCCTGGAAACCGTATGAGCAACACCATGACAACGCCTATCGGTAAACTGTACGGCCCGAGCTTGCCAGCACCAGATGCTAGGCGCTACAGTTCAGTGCCCCGTCGCATTCTCAATCGTGCCTGGACTTCCTGGGAGTTCCGCATCGGGGTCGCTTTCCTCATGGGCGTGCTGGCCTTGACCGTTTTGTACCCGGCATTTTCGGATATCGATCCTGGCAAAGCCGCAGTGTCCATGCGCTTCAAACCACCCATCCCGTTTGAAGGTTCGAACTGGGCGCATCCACTCGGTACCGACCAGCTCGGTCGTGACACGCTGGTCCGGAGTCTTATCGGATTGCGCTACTCGCTCATGATTGGCATTGGAACCGTGGTTCTCATGTTCATTGTGGGTTGTGCCCTGGGGCTGGTTGCAGGGTTCAGAGGAGGTCGCCTCGGCTCCATCATCATGCGCCTGGCGGACGCCCAGTTGTCGATACCGATGATCATTCTTGCGATCACTGTGCTCGGCGTGTCCCGTCCGACGATTCCGGCGATCGTGCTCGTGCTGGCACTGTCGGGATGGCCGCTCTATGCGCGGGTAGCACGCAGCGCTGCGCTGGCCGAGTCCAAGCGTGAGGCCGTAAGAGGTGCGCGGATCTTGGGCGCATCGGACTGGCGAATCATGCTGCTCATGGTGGCACCGGCCGTCCTTCCTCCCATCGCTTTTGTGTCGGTGCTGGACATCGCACGCATGATGATTTTTGAAGCCACATTGGGGTTTCTCGGGCTGGGCGTACAGCCGCCGACGCCAAGCTTCGGAAACATCATTGCCGATGGCCGCAAATACCTCATCAATGCGTGGTGGATTGCCACGATGCCAGGTGCCTTTCTGCTGATCTCGTTGACAAGCATCAATCTGATCGGTTCGGCACTCGAGCGCGCCCGTAACGCGGTGCTCAAAGGAAACTAACATGACCAACACACCCCTACTCGAAGTCAGAGGTCTGTGCGTTGAGGGACGATCTCAATCGAAATATGGAGCTGCTTCAGCCGAGGCCCTGATCCTAAAGGATATCAACCTGCGCGTGGAGACCAACCAAGTGCTGGGCATCATTGGCGAAAGTGGCGCTGGGAAGACCGTGCTAGCGCGCGCACTTGCCGGATGGTTGCCACCTTCCCTCCAGATTCAGGCGGGAAAAGTTCTGTATAAAGGCGCGGACATGGCCGCTGGCGCAATCGACCCACTTGCTGCCTTGCGGGGCAGCGAAATTGGCTATATCGGCGCCGATCCGACACGCGCACTCGATCCGACCTTGCCGATCGGCGCTCAGATCGCAGAAAAGCTGCGTGCGGTCCGTCCGGGCATGGGTTCGGCCGAGGCCCGTGAAAAGGTGTTGTCGTTGCTTGCTTCGGTGCGAATTCCGGCACCTGCGAAGCGCTACAACGAATACCCGTTCCAGTTCTCGGGCGGGATGATGCAACGCGTCATGATCGCAGATGCATTAATTTCCGAGCCATCGTTACTGATCGCGGACAACATCACACAGCCCTTGGACGTCACTGTCGCCGCGCAGATCTTGCGGTTGCTGCGAGAGCTGGTGGACAGTTTCGGCACGAGCGTGGTGTTCGTCTCCGCTTCCTTGCCGGTGTGCTCGCAGGTTGCCAACAACCTCGTCGTGTTGCAGGCGGGGCGCGTGATCGAACAGGGAAAGCCGCAAAAGATCGCGACGGACCCGGTCGAGCCTTACACGCGTGAGCTCCTCTTGAAGATCCCGGAAATCTGGACGACTGGCGCCAGCGAAATTGCGCGGTCCACGCCTGCGGTCAATCTCGGCGACCCTATCCTCAAAGTGCAGAACGTCAGCAAGCTTTACCGCGTACGCGACCGTACTGCCTTCAATCGCGTGCATGACGTTCAGGCGGTGCGCAACATCACATTCTCGGTCTCGCGTGGCGAAAGCATCGGTATCGTTGGCGAGTCCGGCTGCGGAAAATCGACTTTGACGCGACTGCTGACGCTGTTGGAGCGTCCCGATACGGGAACCATCGAGTTCGACGGGCAAGACCTGGGATCCCTGACGGCATCTGAGCTGCGCGCCTTGCGGCCCCAATTTCAGCTGCTTCTGCAAGATCCGTACAACGCGCTGCCGTCTGGACGCACTATCGGGGAAATCATCTCCGAGCCCCTGGCGATCCACAAGATCGCACGCGGCAATGACGTTCGCGAACGCGTGCTCTCGGTGATGAACGAGGTCGGACTTCCTGCGTCACAGATCGATGCGCTGCCAGTCTCTATGTCCGCTGGCCAGCGCCAGCGCATCAACATTGCGCGTGCGTTGGTCCTGCAGCCAAAGTTGATGGTACTCGACGAAACCTTGTCCTCATTGGACCAGGTCGAGCAATCCAAGCTGATCGCACTTTTCGAGCGGCTACACCAGCAGCACGGACTCACCTACATCTACATTTCCCACGATCTGGCAATGGTTCGCCGTGTATGCACGCGCGTCGCCGTGATGTATCTCGGTGAGATTGTGGAGCTTTCCCCCAACGAAATGCTGTTCCGCAACCCTGGCCACCCCTATTCAAAGGCGCTGTTGTCGGCCATTCCCACCCTCGAAACACACCCCTTCGATGTGGGGCAATGCCTGCTTGACGGCGAGCCGCCAAGCCCGATTGACCTGCCGGTGGGCTGCAGTTTCGCCAACCGTTGCCCCTCGGCCCAGGATCGCTGCAAGAGATCCGCTCCTGAGGCGTTCCCGCGGGGCGACCAGGCGTTCTCACGCTGCTTCCTGAACGAAAGCAAGCGGGAAATGGCACAATGAAGAGGTCATCCTCAGCAACGATCGGAGCCGAGCTTTCGCCCATGACCTGCCCGATCGTGATTCTTGGAAAGCATTTCCTCCAATATGTCATTGCCTCATCGTCAAGCCGAGATTGTTTCCAAACTGAAGCAAGAGGGTCGCGTGTCAGTGACCGAGTTGGTGGAGAGGCTTCAGGTTTCGGACGAGACGGTTCGCCGCGATCTCAAGGAAATGGAATCGCTCGGGCTGGTACGCCGGATCCATGGTGGGGCCATCACGCCAAAGTCCGATCAAGAGGAGCCACTTCTCGCACGCGAGAGGTTCAACATGCGCGAGAAGACGCGAATCGGGCAACTTGCGAGCCGAATGGTGTCCGATGGGATGTCAGTGTTCCTCGATACGGGCACGACGACGTTGGCGCTGGCCAGAAGGCTGACGGCGCAAAATTTGCGGGTGACGACCAATTCTCTGGACATTGCATTGGCATTGCGCGACAAGCGCGTACAGGTCGAGATGACCCCTGGGGCACTGCGCGCGAACGACAATGCGCTGGTTGGCATCGAGACATTGGAATATACGAAACGCCACTACTACGACATGGCTTTCATGGGCATCGCTGCGTGCACGCTGGCACAAGGCTGGAGCGACTATGCGCAGGAGGAATCGGCATTGCGTCGAATTCTGCTGGGGCAAGCCAGACAGTCGGCGCTTGTGGTCGATCACAGCAAGTTCGGTCGACAAGCCTATCTGCGCACATTCTCGCTTTCCGAGGTCGGTTGCATCGTCTGCGACAAGAGGCCGCCCCGGCCGCTGCAGGAGGCCTTTGATGCCGGCAACGTACGCGTGGTGTTCGAATGACGCACAGACTTCCGCGCCTGGACTGACTTCCTTTGGCCAACAGTATCTCGCGATTGACCAACTCTTCGAATTGCTAAGGCGGTTCGGGTCGTTCGGATCTTTGGAAGGTGGCGGGATTTCTCGCCTGGCAGCGAGTGACGCTGATGGCGCTGCTCGGCGTGAGTTGGCAACGCAGCTGGAGAGGGCCGGCGCAGAGGTGGGCGTGGACGCCGTCGGCAATCTGCACGGATGCTTTGCGCTGGCTGGCGCCGGCGCTCCCTGGGTATTGTGCGGCTCTCACCTCGATAGTCAGCCGGCTGCCGGAGAGCTGGATGGAACCTATGGGGTGTTGGCTGGCCTTTGTGCGGCTAAAGCGCTGATGCGCGCACGCGATGACGGTGTGACCTTCTCATCCAATTTGTGTCTGGTCAACTGGTGCAACGAGGAAGGTGCCCGATTCCAGCCCAGTATGCTGGGCAGCGCGGTGTACGCGGGAAAATTGGCGCCAGAGATCGCGCTCTCTCGAAAAGATGAGGACGGCATTACGCTCGGCGATGCGCTGGAGCGCATCGGATTTCGTGGGCACGCGACCATCCCGGCCGATCCACGCGCCTATATTGAACTGCATATTGAGCAAGGACCGATGCTGGAGGCGGCGGGACTGCAACTCGGTGTTGTTCGAAGAAATTGGGGGGTTATCAAACAGAAGTTGGTGTTTGTCGGCACCCAGGCCCACACAGGGCCCACCCCGATGGCCGAGCGACGCGATGCACTGCTTGCCGCATCGCGTGCCATCGTGGAGTTGCACCAACTGGCTGGAGACCTCGGCACAAATGGGTCGCCGCTGCACACCTCTGTGGGGCGGATACACGTGGAACCGAACTCGCCAAACACCGTGGTGGCACGCGCCGAGATCGATGTCGAGTTGCGCAGTGCTGATCCCGGGATTCTGGAGTATGCGCACCTGAGCCTGGATGACATCGCGACCAGGGCCGCGCAACGGGGCCTCGTGCAGTACGATTGTGCTTCCGCAGAATATCGACCGGCTCGAGCCCTGTCTGCCAAAGCGGAGCACTGGATTGAAGCTAGCGCAGGTCGACTTGGCGTGGCATTGATGGCCATGGACACAATCTCCGGTCATGACGCGTTGAACCTTCTCGACCTCTGCGACGTGGGTTTGATTTTCGTTCCCAGCACCGGCGGCATCAGCCATCATCCGGACGAAAGCACGCCGCCGGAGGATCTGGCGCTTGGGCTACGTGCGTTGACCGACGTACTTTGGTCGGCTTGCATCGAACCTCTTTCATCGGGAGAGCCAAATTGACATCAGTAGGAAGACCCGCCTTGAGTTCGAGACCCACCCCCATGAGTGACTTGCTCCTGAAGATGGGCAGCGCGATACCGGCCGGCCTCGCTGGTACTCCGGGCCTTTCACCCGTCGCGTCGCCGATGCACCGTGCCACTGCACGCGAGCAGACGCGACTCGTCAACGGTGACGGCCTGGTTGTGGGCTTGGCGAAGCGCCTGCATTCCGACATGCTCGACTGGGTGGATTGGTCAGCCTCTCTGGGTGCGCAGCATCATGCCGCCAAGCTCGGCGTTGCGCCCGAAGTCTGGTGCGCGTTGCCACATGACCATGTGCACGTCGAGCAATGGATGGGCGCCCCATGGCGTACTGCAACGCTGGCTGACCTCTCGCGACCGTTGGTCCTTGACGCTGTGCTGGCGGCCAAGAGTAAGCTGCATGCGGGCGGTCCGCTGCCAACGGTCGATAGCCAACCGAATGTGTTCGATCGCATAGCAGGGCTTTCGAAAAATTTACGACTCGCTGCAGTAGGTGTGCCGGCCGACTTGAACTGGTTGATGCGGCGAGCGGATGCTGCGCGTGATGCCATCGGCTCCACTATGGGGCGCAAAACGTTGTGCCACGGCGATGGTTCAAGCGGCAACGTGCTTCTCGGCCCGGATGGCGCGGTCATGCTGGTCGACTATGACGTGGCCAGAAACGACGACCCCCACTTCGACTTGGCGACCACGCTGGTCGAGTCCTGCGAACTCGACGAAGACTGGGTGGACGCTCTGGAGCGGACGACTGGAACAGTCGATCGCTCCACACTGGCCAGATTGCGCCTCTACGGATTCGCCGATGACTTGATGTGGGGCTTGTGGGGCTGTCTGTACTCGACCGCGTCGCGCCGTAGGGGCATCGAGTTTTTCAAGTACGGCCAGTGGCGCTTGCTGCGATGCCGGCAAACTGCCACGTCTTGGTCATTTGAGCAGTGGCTACGCACTGCAGGAGCTTGACAATGTGGCAATTATTAGGAATGGGTGCGACCGAAGATGAGCGTCGCGTCGAAGAGATCATCCGGAAATGGCCGGATTGGGCTGGCCGAGACCAGCGCTATTGCCCCGTGAGTGGGGGCATCAGCAACACCAATTGGCGGGTGCATGTCGACGGTCTACCGTGTGATTTCTTCGTCAAGATACCCGGACGTGGAACCGAGCGATTCATCGAGCGCAACGCGGCCCATGAAGCCAGCGTGAAGGCACACGCCTGCGGATACGGCGTTCCGGTGGTCGGCTTCATGAAGGAGGAAGGCGTCGAAATCTTTGAGTTTGTCGATGGCTGGCGAACGTCCACGAATCTCGATTTCCTGGACCAGGAGATCCGTCACAACGCGGTAGGCGCGTTGCGTGCGTTCAATGACAGCGGGCCGCTCGCGCTGACCAAGACAGTGTTCGACATGATCGATGAACATATTGTGCAAGTGGTGGAACTGGGGTCATGGAAGCCGCGCGATCTGGCATGGATGCTTGCGCAGCGCGATGAGGCGCGCGCGGCAATGGAGGCGTCGGGCATGGACCTCGTCCCCTGCATGAACGACACCCTTGCCGGAAACTTCATGATCGGACCCCGCAAGGAGATCATCATTCTCGACCTTGAGTACGCCTCGAACAACGAGCGCGCTTACGAGTTAGCGCTGTGGTTTGGTGAGATGTTTTTCGCGAACAACGTCGAGCGAGAAATGATCGAGGCCTATTACGGACGATGGACGCTTGCCCTGGACGCCCGGGTGCGTGTCCTGCGCGCCTTGGCGGACCTGAAGTGGGCGACCTGGGCGATGGTTCAGGAGTCCTTGTCGACGCTCGACTTCGATTTCCGCAAATACGGCCTCTGGAAATACAACCGCGCACGGGTCGTGCTGCATCACCCCGACTGGCCTACCTGGCTAAAACTACTATGAGCGACAACACAATGGAATATCTCAGCACCACCCGCGAGTTTGCGGTCGATTTGGCCCGATCCGTTCGCCCGCTCTTGCGGCAACATTTCAGAGCGCCGCTGGATGTCATGCTGAAAGAGGATTTAAGTCCCGTGACGATTGCGGATCGGGAAGTTGAAACCGTGCTTCGTGCGGCGATCCGAGACACTTTTCCGGAGCACGCGCAGTTGGGCGAGGAATTGGGAGGTGACATCGGAGAGGGTTGGAGTTGGGTCGTGGATCCTATCGATGGAACAAAGAGCTTCATTTGTGGGGTTCCGCTGTTTGGGACATTGATTGCTCTGCTCCACGGCGGCGTGCCGAAGCTGGGGGTGATTGACATGCCGATCCTCGAAGAATGTTGGGTGGGTGACTCAAAGGCGACGACGTGGAATGGTAAGTTGGTTTCCACAAGTGGCTGCGAGGAGATTGGTCGTGCCAGGCTCTTTGCCACGTCACCGGATATCTTCGCCGGTGCAGATCAAGAGGCTTACGAACGCGTCAGTAGCGCTGTCGCCTTGCGCCGCTACGGGGGCGACTGCTACCTGTACGGGCTGCTTGCATCGGGATGCTGCGATCTCGTAATCGAGGCCGATCTGAAGCTCTACGACGTCATGGCCCTGGTGCCAGTCGTGGAAGGCTCCGGCGGCGTCATCACCGACTGGGATGGGCAGGCACTGCGCCAGGGTTTCGACGGACGTGTGGTGGCCGCAGCGACGCCGGCCCTCCATCGGACCGCGCTCGACTTGCTCAACGCGCGCGCCTAGCCACGGTGCGTGTGATGCTATCAATGTGTATCGGAGTCCTCTTATCGAAGACTCATTCATGACAGAAGCATCTGCGCGTGTTGTGTTTGAATGAGCCGCATGTGGGCACTCGATGCCGCCCAGGACAGCGCCACAGCCTTTTTGCATCACCCAAACCGCAGCGCTCCAAGTCCAGAAACTACACCGCTACTGGATTTGGATTTGACTATCCAGCGGAGCTTCCCAGTTTGATTTGATTTTGGTGAAATGCGGAGAAATTTGCCCTTTGGGGATATATCAATTTCGGTCGGTAGCATTTAGGCTCTGCAACCCGAGCATCAGGGCGAGGTTTTGCACCGCCGCTCCTGCGGCACCCTTCCCCAGGTTGTCGAACACCGCAGCCAACAGCACCTGGCCCGTGCGCTCCTGCGCAAACACCGCCAGTCGCAATTGGTTGGTACCGTTCAGAGCCTGGGGGTCGAGCCACCGCGCGTCGACGTCCTCGACAAGCGGTTGCACCTCGATGAAGACTTGTCCTGCGTAGCGCGCCTGAAGCGCGGCGTGCAGGCGCACAGCCGTCACGCCAGCGGGCAGCAGGCGCAGATGCAGCGCCATCGTCAACACGATGCCTTGCCGATAGTGGCCATACGCCGGCACGAACACCGGCGCATGCGTCAGGCCGGCATGATGCTGGATCTCAGGCACGTGCTTGTGGTTCAGGCCCAAGCCGTAGATCTGGAACGGCAATGCGTTCGTAGCACCGGCGCCTTCATGATCATCTAGCCCGGCTCGGCCCCGTCCTGAATTGCTCAGTTGGCTACCAGGGGAGACGCTGTTCAGCCTGGTCAGCAGGCAACATGCTTTCTGGGGGTATCCAGGAGCGGGGGAGACCTCCACCATATTGTTT
>WSSedL1CaDRAFT_10001752_pt1 | contig 12062 bp, 9 predicted proteins | sample WetSurSL1Cattail_FD_9464 | JGI IMG/M metagenome (IMG submission 9464)
CCTGCAAGGACCGTATCTGAAGCAGACCATCCGACATATCCTGAATACGTTCATTCGTCAGGCGTAGTCTATCTACCAAGGAGCTCTTCACTCCATGTTCTACAGCCGTCTTCATGTCCATTTCATTTGCCGCCAAGATCTCCTTCTTACAATGAAGCAGCGCCTCGGCACAAGCCTTCAATGCCTCGTTTTTCTTTTCTTGATTACACTGACCTAAGGAAATGGATGCTTTCTTTGCACGATTTCCCAAATCCTCTAAATAACTCATAGTTACCTCCGTTCTCCACCTAAAGTGGCTGACTGTGACATAGATTATTCTATCGATTGAAAACTTTCGATCAGTTTCGTTGGTGTAAGTACCGCATCTGCTTTCACATCATAAATATCAGCGTCGATTTTCTCAACTAACTGTATATCATAAGCAAGGGCAATTTTATAAAATTTTATGTTTTCATGGATTGATAAATACCTGTCATAATATCCGGCTCCATATCCAATCCGGTTACCATAAGAATCAAAGGCCAGTCCGGGCAGAAGCATTAGTAAATGAAAGCAGAAATCCATCGGCTCAGGACAAGTTGTGCTTTCGTCAGATAACTTGCCCTGAGGTACCGCATCAGTAGTACCTAATGGTTCACAAAGAAATCGGTTACACTCCTCCTTCGGAGGCTCTAAAATACCATAATGGTTTAACTCAAGTCCTTCTAGATTATTAATCTTATAAAATTCCATGTCTTTGCCGATGACTCTTGGAATATATACACCTTTACCCTCTGACAGAGCCTGAAGAATAATTTCTTTGGTATCTACTTCCGACAAAAATGACAAATACATAAATAACAAGCGACATTTCTTGTAGCTTTCCGTCTGAAATAATCGAATACGGATTTCTTTACTAAATACTTCCTGCTCCTTGGCTGTCAGACTGTCTCTTTGTACCCGTAGGGCTTGACGTATCTCATTCTTAGTCATTAAAATCTTCCCATCTGTTTTTTACTGATACCATTTTATTTCTTTTATTGTTTTACTTGTTTTACTTCTTTTACTGTTTTATTTCTTTTACTGTTTTATTTCTTTTATTGTTTTATTTCTTTTACTGTTTTATTTCTTTTACTGTTTTATTTCTTTTACTGTTTTATTTTTGATACTGTTTTGAGTTGATATAATCAATAATATTAAAATTCTCAGCCTTGTTAGCTGCAAATAGGGTTCCTATTTCTTTTCCCTCGAAGATATGATTGATGTTTCTTACATTTTCCCCGTTCGTAATAATCATATCTGCACCGGATGCTGTCGCAATATTTGCGGCTGAAACCTTAGTGGCCATCCCTCCGGTTCCTACCTTACTCGAGGAATCCTTTGCCATACTGTTCAGATTATCATCAATATTATCTACAAAAGCAATCAGCTTAGCATCTTTATTCATATGTGGATCATCCGTATACAGACCATCAATATCAGAGAGAAGAATTAAAAGATCTCCTCCAACCAGCGCCGTAACGATTGCAGATAAAGTATCATTATCCCCAAATTCCAGATCCAGCTCTTCAGTGGATACGGTATCATTTTCATTTACAATCGGTATTACACCAAGACGGAACAATTCCTGAAAGGTATTTGCCGCATTAAATCTGCTGACATCATTAATCATTGTATATTTCGTCATCAATATTTGTGCTGCCGTCTGGTTATATTCCGCAAACAACTTCTGATAGACCATCATGAGGCTTGCCTGCCCGACAGCTGCACATGCCTGCTTCATCGAACGTTCAACCGGTCGATCCTTTAGGCCAAGCGCTTTTCGCCCCACTGCTATTGCACCTGAGGTAACTAAAATAACATCCTTACCCTGATTTCTTAAATCAGTCAATATACGGACAAGACGCTCCATTTTCTGGAGGTCAAGGCTTCCTGTCTCCTGATGGGTTAAGGAAGATGATCCTATTTTAATAACGATTCTTCTCCTATCCTTTAACATGGTTCTTATCTGCATATGTATCTCCTCCAAAATAATATTATCCTTCGCAGTTAGGTGCATAGATACTTGCTATCGCTTCAAATACCTTAATACCGTCTATGGCTGCCGAAGTAATTCCCCCGGCATAACCGGCACCTTCTCCGCATGGATAGATCCCTTTTATATTACTCTCAAATCCTTCATTACGCAAAATACGAACCGGAGATGAAGTTCTGCTTTCCACACCGGAAAGAACTGCCTCTTCTTGTGCAAAGCCTTTTATTTTATGATCAAATGCAAGTATTCCTTCTGTCAATGCCTGTATAATCTCGGAAGGTAAACATTTTGTCAGATTTGTAAGGCAATAAGAGCCCTTAATGTTTGGTGTGACATCACCTATTGTAGCACTATCCCGGTCTCTTAACAAGTCACCAAATAACTGGACGGGTACTTTACCCTTCCCTGCAAGGTAAGCTGCTTGTTCCCATTTTCTCTGAAATGCAATACCGCTAAGCGGTCCTGTCTGATCAAAATCCTTAGGTAAAACTGTCACAACGATGGCACTGTTGGCGTTATCTTCCTTACGATCGTAATTACTCATACCATTCACTGCCAAATGCTCTGCTTCAGAGGAAGCATTGACTACAAAACCACCGGGACACATACAAAAGGAGTATACACCCCTGCCGCTTTGCGTCTGATGAGTCAATTTATAATCTGCCGCCGGAAGCAGCATGAAATCGTTACCGTATTGAAATTTACTGATCATTTCTTGCTTATGTTCGATTCTAAGACCAATCGCAAAAGCCTTTGGTTCCAGCATAAGGCCTCTATTTAACAATAATTCAAAGGTATCTCTCGCACTGTGCCCGATCGCTGTTATTAAAACCTCACAAGGAATTTTCTCCCTATGATTAAGCTCGATAGCCTTTATATGCTCTCCTTCGATTAAAATATCGGTCAGTTTTGTCTCAAAACGCACCTCGCCGCCAAGTCTTATAATATCCTTTCGCATATTTTCCACGACAGCTCGAAGCTTATCGGTTCCGATATGCGGCTTGTTTAAATACATAATCTCAGAAGGTGCACCAAAATTTACGAAAGTCTCCATTACAAGGCCATATCTGTGAAAGGCATCCTTCACTAGTGTATTAAGCTTTCCATCCGAAAAGGTTCCTGCCCCACCCTCACCAAATTGAACATTGCATTCCGCATTCAGCTCGTTCGTCTTCCAAAAATGCTCCACAGCCTCCACGCGTCGGCTTATTATGGCTCCCCTCTCGATTACAAGCGGATAAAAACCGTACTTTGCAAGCATCCATGCCACAAACAGCCCTGCCGGACCTGTTCCGACAATAACCGGTCTTGATTTTAACTTATCAGCTCCGGTGGGAGTAAATCCATACAGAGATTTCTGTGAAGCGATAACTGACGGATTATGACTGCGGGCAATGACTGTGGCTTCCTGCTCCTTAGAACCTTGAGAAAGAATAACATCTATGGAATAGATATATTTAACTTCATCTTTTCTGGCGTCTATGGACTTTTTTACGATACAGCACTCACCGATCTTACTCACGGGTAATTTCAAAGCCTTAGCGGCCGCAATCTTTAAATCCTCCTCTGAGTGTCTGATGGGAAGCTTTAGTTGTGAGATTCTGATCATTTATACACCCGTTCCTTTTCTTCCTGCCGCTGTTCCCGCCAGATATCCGGTACTCCATGCCCATTGTAGATTATATCCTCCACAGGTTCCGTCAACATCCACAAGTTCACCTGTCAGGAATACGTTCTTCGCAAGCTTTGACTCCATGGTTTCTTCTACAATCTCTCCGGTCGCTACACCACCCGCACAGACTTGTGCATTTTCAAAGGAATTTGTCTCGGAAATGGGTAATTTAAATGCCTTGATTCCTTGAACCAATAAAAGTATCTCCCGGCTATTTAACTGTTTTACATTTTTATTAATCTCTAATCCTGCTTCTTTGATCAATACATATGAAAGCTTATGGTTTAATAGTCCAACCATCATTTCTTCTATATTTTTATGCGGATTATCAGAAATTCTTATCTTTATCAACTGTAGTAATTCCTGCTCGAGCAGTTCGGGTATAAAATCCAGAATTAAAAAAACCTTCTCCCCTTGGTCCAGAGCCTTTGCAGCGTATCGGCTGATTTGAAGGATCGGGATACCTGAGATACCGTAATCGGTAAACAAAACCTCTCCTTCTTCCATCGCAAGACTTTTTTCTGCTGTATTTAGGGTGACTTTCGCTGTTGTGCGAACACCTGAAATAGTCTTGCAGAATTTTACCGGAGACTTTAACTGTACCAGCGCCGGTAACGGTTTAATAATTGTATGTCCAAGGCTTTTTGCGAGTTGATAACCACTTCCGTCAGAGCCCAACTGCGGGGAGGCACACCCTCCTGTCGCCAGAATAAGCTTGTCAGCCTGATATACTGACTGTTCTGTTACAACGGAATAATCAGGTTTCCTAATTTCCTTCACAGCTTCCTGATAATGAAACGATACTTTAAGCCTCTCACATTCCATCATAAGCACCTGCACAACACTGACTGCCTGTTCGGAATTCGGATATAGGTAACCATCACGGTTTTTGGGATATATCCCCAACTGTTGAAAAAACCCAAGCGTTTGCTTGATATCAAAACAAGACAGCACCTTCATTGCAAATGCGCTGTCATTTGATCGATAGCAAGATGTACTTTGAATCATGTTAGTGAAATTACATTTTCCATTTCCGGTTGCTAATATTTTTTTACCTGCCTTGTCTTTTTGTTCCATCACGAGTACCGAGCTTCCCTGCCTGGCTGCAACAATTGCTGCCATCAGACCGGATGCTCCGGCACCTATGATAATCACATCATATTTCACCCCGGCGGCCTCCTATATCGTAACAAATTTATGTTTGTTCCATTATATTTTACCCAGGGTATTATTTCAAGCATTTCTTTCTATTCGATAAGCGGTCGTGATACAGTGCAGTTACAGTTTAGCCATCAAAGAGATGTATCTAGACTGGGGAAAAATGATTTACATTTAGGATATTTGCATACGAACTACGTAATGTAACTTAGCGAAAGCGGCTCCTATATGGAAACATTTCTTTCCCGGTCTTGTCACTATCCTGGCTAGGCTGAACTGTAACTCGGACGTTGCATCTTTAAGCCTCAGCTTGAATAGCTTTCCAGTAAAGAATACAGCTCTTCCTTGCTGTTTACATAGATCCCCTTACTCAGTGCGATCCGATCCTCTTCCGGTAATTTTTTGGCTTCAATCTCCGTATATTGATAGACACTTTCCAAATCACTGTTATATACAACAACATAACCATCCTTAACAGCTACATAATAGCGACTAGGGACAAAATCCTCATGATACGTTTTCTTTATCGTGATTTCATCCGCCGTAAAAGATACTAGCTCATCGGATATCAATCCTTTGTTATATTCAGACAATGGCATATTATCCATGTAATCGGACAGATAGGAAATCACCTGTTCTCTTGTCAGTCCCACAAGGTCTGCAGGTGGATTTAAATTCTGAGTCTCCATCGTATCTGTTTTCATATCATAAATCTGTAGCGTATATTTTGTCGTCGGCTTTACTGTAGGTATTTCAGATTCAGACACTGCAACAGTGTCATCGGAGGTGATGTCCGCTGCATTTGTCGGCTCTGTATTCTGCGTAAGCTCATATAGTTGATCCTTACGTTCGACCGCCTTTTTATTAAGTTCATTTAACGCATGCAGATAGCTTAGATAATAGCATGTCGTGAACATCACACATAGAAATAAAAAACTTAAGAGATAAATTACTGCTGCTTTTAGCTTCATGCGAAACCACTCCTTCAGCATCATTATCTCCAATATTTACTTGTTTATACATATTACAGTAAAAAGCATATCATTAGGAGAAAAGAAAAGATGGAGCTGTTTACCTTAATAATCTTTCTTGCGGGATCATAAATGGCAAAAGCAAAAATAGAAAAAGTGAACATACAGTTTACGTGCAATTCTTAGGTCTCTGAGAAAGCAATCAAATCAGACAAGCGAACGAAGAGACCTTAGAAGTGCTAGTAAACTGCAACTAGCTTTTCAAAAGAGCAACCCTCGCCGAGATTTCTGTCAACAACCGTCCCTAGAACGATAAAGTGAAAAACATTCATAAATAAAGTATATTTATAATAAATGCAGCTTCTTTAGAATACGTACTATGGATCTACCCTTCGGAATCATTTCAAGTTCTTCCTCTTCTACCCCTCGCAAGAAGACGAGAAGAATGCCATATACTAGGACTGCAACCAAAATTGCAAGCAGTGTGGCAATCAAATTACTATGCAAGAGTGTCACAAAACCCTGATAGGAGAAATATGCTGCCACTCCCATGAGGAGCGAACAGATTGTGGGAATTAAGAAGGTTTTCAAAATCTCCTGACTGTAATTCAGATGTCTCTCAAGGGATATCCAGTTCAAAATACATACAACCAAAGCAAAAGACACATTACCGATCACCAAAGCATAGGTACTTAATGGGGTGAATTTAAGTAGTATAAAAACGAATATGATATGAATTCCCAGGGATATGACCGAATTAGTAACCGGAACTCTCAGCCTGTTAATGCCTTGCAATACCGCAGACGAAAGCGTTGATAAAGCAAAGAAGACAACAGCAAGACTTCCAATACGAAGAAGATTTGCCGGAAGGACGCTGGAATCATGAAAAATAAGCTTTAAGATAGGAGAAGCAAGTACTCCCATTCCGATTGCTGAAGGGATAGCAATAATCATATTGAATTTGATTGCAATATGTACTTTGTTTCTAATTTCATCTTCTCTTCCCTTGCTGAAGGAGGCTGCAATCGTTGTAATAATGGCAGCTGCAATCGCTGTTGCAATTGCCACGGGAACATTCGTCAGTAGCTTATATTTTCCGCTGTAGATACCGATCAATGCTCTACGGATTACTTTTGTATACATGTCATTCCTACTGATACCGCCTCCTGATGAACTTACAAGCGCCTGAAAATCAAAAGCTGAAAGATGCTTATGAAACATAATCTGGTTATAGATAATACTGTCGAGCATTCCACTGATCTGATATACGGTCTGGCTTAATATAATCGGTACTGAGGTTATCAGCAACAATTTGAATATCGTTCGGTAAGATTCTCTATTCTCATCTGTATCCCGACGCATCTGTTTCTTCCAGTAAGGCCTGTAGACAGCAAATACAAAGACTAAGAACAAAAGCCCTATGAGTGCTCCGGATAAGGTTCCGAGCGTTCCTCCGGCAGCACCATAGGATGCAACATTCATATTTGCGCTGTAATTCTTTACCAATATTAATGCTGCAATAATACTGACCGCCGCATTAATTATCTGTTCCAGGAGCTGTGATATCGCCGTCGGAATCATTGTATTCTTACCCTGAAAAAAGCCCCGGAGTACTCCCATAATGGAAAATACAAAAATAGTAGGTGCCAATACTCGTAACGGTAACGCAATACTGTTGTCCGAATAAAAGGAAGAAAAAAAGTCAGCTCCGAACAGAATAATAACAGTTGCCATTAAACCTATTGATACTGAAAAAACCATCGCGCATTTGAAGACGCGGTACGCATTTCTATATTCCCGATTGCTTCGTTTGACGGCAACCAGCTTAGAGACAGCCATGGGCAGACTATAGGATGACAAAATCAGAGCCATATTATAAATATCAAAGGTATTGCTATATACACCCATTCCTTCATTTCCGATGATATTAATCAGGGGTATCCTATAGAGCAATCCGATTATTCTCACAATCAAAGAGGTCGCTGCCAATATACTTCCCTGAACCAGAAAACTGTTTCCTTTATTTCGTTCCGACATAAAAATGCTCCTTCATTTTATCTTTAGTTATATAAACGAAACATCAACAAGGCATAGAAAGAAAAAGTCCTCCATGTTTTGCTGATGTTTATATGTTAGTCAAGTAAGGATTCGATATGTTTATTGTAACTATTCAGTACCCCGAGAAATCCATTGGATTTCGAGAAAATCCAGTGCCAAAATATGTGCTTTTCAACATATTTTGTGTGCATCGGTTCGAAAGAACCGCAGTGACTGAATAGTCACTGTTTATTATCTGATTGCCACATCTCCGGTTCTATTGTTCGGAAATAAAGTTATATAGGTTTTTCCCGGATTGATTGAAAGTTCTGCACCGGACTCATCATAATATCTCATCCAGCTGCCAGCCTCATTCTTTTTCCAGGTAATCGGAACACCCTTACCATTTGTGATATAGAAGCCGGAACCTTCTGCATCCTCTAAATCCATGGTCTGATAATGGTTTTTATCGATATCCCATTCTTTTACGAATTGAACGATGATATTCTTAAAAACCAACTGCTCCCCTGTTAGAGAATCAACATGCGCTGCATCAAACTGATAACGGTAGTAGAGCTTGTCTTCTTTGTTATATTCAAAATAGGGTGAGTTATAGGCTGAAAAATCTAAATTCACCTTATTAGCATCCGAACCGGCTAAAAGCTCGGTATCTGTTTCATAAAAGGTAAAATGAGGTTTATAGTTTGTAGAATAAGCTGTCTCAAAGCCATTTTCCTTGATGGCTTTTTGTATTCCCTCAAGGCTTGCAAAGGCATTATGTGGAGCTTTGATTGACTTATCTCTGTAAAAGGCTATGGCTCCGCTGTTTGCATTGCCATCAAGCTCATCCACTCCGAGCTCCGCTATTTTACTCCTAGCATATTTAGTCCCACCGTAATGAATATAGATTGCATCATATTCGTCTGCAATACTTACAAAATAATGTCTGGCGCTTCTTGTCGAACCAATTCGATCTCCGGTATAATTCTCACCGATACCAAGAAGTCTCGTGATACCGCCCTCAACCAGGCACTCATAAACGATATCTGCCTGTGAGATTCCCCATTGGTTGGATACTGTCTTAAAGTTATTGAACTGGTATGCGTAAGGTCTTTTCATTCCAACCTCCACCGGAACCCATAGCCCGCTCAGGTAGCTTCTCATCTCGCCATCATGGCTTTCCTCAACTACGGTTGGTGTTATTGTGGTGTCTTGTGCCGTATTATCAGACGAGGGCAGCGAAACGTCATTTTGATCTGTATTGCCCTTTATTGCTGTACTGTTATTGTCCGTTTCGTTCTTTTTACAGCCCGTAATCAGATAAACCGTAAGTAATAATACGATGAAAAACGTAAGTTTCTTTAATTTCAATTCATGTTCCTCCAATGACTAATATTCATCTACCTATCTTAAGACCTTCTAGGATCTTTTCTTGTTTATCTTCCATAATAATCCTGTTCGCATCCTCCATATGATCATATCCAAAGAGATGAAACATGCTGTGAGCCGTAAGAAAGGCGATTTCACGCTCAATCGAGTGGCCATACTCCTTCGCCTGTAGCTTTGCGCGGTCAACAGATAACACAATATCACCCAGCATTAATTCACCGGTTTCCGGGTTAAAATAGTCAGCACTATTATCTTCAATCAATGAAAAGTCTCCCGGAGTATCGTATTCTATGGACGGAAAGGACAGCACATCCGTAGGGCTATCAATTTCACGATACTCTGAATTGATTTGCCTGATCTCCTCATCATTGGTAAACAGAATACTTACCTCAGTGTCGTAGGGACATTTCTCACTAAAAAGACATGCTTCCACCACCCTACTAAGTAATGCTTTATAGTCAAAATCCAATTGTTCCTCTGCTTCAAAATCATAATTAATTGTCATGCCTAGACCCTATTCTTCCTTTTTTGTACAAAATTCTGCCAGATAGAATTCTTTTAATACTTTGTAATCCATCAAAGATATGCCGGCACTGTCAAAGGTACCCTTGTCCAGTCTCATCTGAAAGATATTCTCAATAATCTTATTCGGAGTAAATTTTTGATCACCTGTTTTTACTATGTATTCAATCGTAGAGACCACATTATCGGATAACATGACAATAGCTGCCTCAGGTGAACTCGGTTTGTCATACTTAATGTTATGTTCTCTGAGGATTGCAGTAAGCTCTTTGGGGAACGCATAATCTTCAGCCAACTTCAGTCCCTCTTCAATATAGTTTTTTCCATTGATCTTGCCAATCTCATGGTATAAGCCGCCTGCTCGTGCCAAAAACTCATCCGCTCCAATTTCATTTGCTGCTCGCCCGGCTAAGTCACCAATTTGAAACGCATGTTTATACAACTCCTCCGAAAACTCCTTAAGCTTTTGTAAAAGCAGGTTACCGCCATCACATAGTATTTCATAGCTTGTCCTTATTCCAAGGATTTGAGCATTCTGTTTAGAATTACCGATCTCTGTATTAACCTGAGCGGATGAATCTACTATCTTTTCTATAGACTCTGTTGACACTAGATCTATGGAAGCATCTACACGGTTATCTCTCTTCTGATAAATAACACAAATAGTAAATGCCACAACAAGAACCGCCAGAATACTAAGCAGCGAAACAGCGTAATTTATATTTGCTATTTTTTCAACAACAAAATCATTGATCGCGCAGGACAAGGCAATATTCACCGATAAAATTATTATTGTACTATATAGAAATGTGGATTTTTCCTTGACAGCTCCGGATAGCATACTAAGTAAAATACAAAGAATTAATAGCTGAATCATAGACTCAAGATAGATTCCCATCATAATTCCAAGGATAAAAACCATATTAAAGTTAACGAACAAACCAAGCCTATTATCAATCAGCATAGCTATTACCAAACCACCGAGCATCCAGAAACAAAGCATTCCGGAGTTGGGAACAAATAGCAATAAGCAAATGGAGCCCAGATATCCACAAGCAATAAGCGCTCCTGCATGCATTTTCTTCAGAATATCATCTTCGTAAGAGCGAATATAGAAGGTTATTGCTCCTGTCAGAATTAATGTAATAATCCCTGACTTAGCCATCGCAATCTCTGAAGCGTCAGAAATAATACCCTTCAGTATCGGAAGTAACATAGATAGTACTGGAAGCAATAGTAATATAAGAGGATATTTCTTCTTATTTAATTTCGTTTTAATTACTTTTGTATTTTCACTCTCTGTTGCCGCAAAATCCTTATGGTCTGCCTTCATCCCGGTTTCCTCTGATCTTTTCGGATTTATAGTTTATCTTGCTGCTTCTTTTTAATTTACTGTGATCTTCCGATTTGTTCTCATAGTGTTTCGCTTTCTCTTCATAGGTTTCATATGCTTTCACGATTTTTTGAACCAGTGGATGCCTTACAACATCCTGACTGGTTAAATATGAAAATCCGATTTCTTCTATCTTATTAAGCACCTTAATGGCAACATCAAGGCCTGACTTTGTACCACTGGGTAAGTCCTTCTGAGTCAAGTCCCCTGTTATTACAACCTTGGAACCAAATCCGATTCTGGTCAAGAACATCTTCATCTGTGCCGGTGTCGTATTCTGTGCTTCATCCAGTATAATAAAGGCATTCTCGAGCGTCCTTCCTCTCATATAAGCTAATGGCGCTACCTCAATTAAGCCCTTTTCCGTGTTCTTAATGTAACCCTCCGGTCCCATAATTTGATACAGTGCATCATATAAGGGACGTAGATAAGGATCAACCTTGCTCTGCAAATCACCCGGCAGAAAGCCAAGCTTTTCTCCCGCCTCAATCGCCGGTCTCGTTAAAATAATCTTACTGACCTCGTCATTCTTAAAAGCCGTAATTCCCATTGCCATTGCCAGATAGGTCTTTCCGGTTCCGGCAGGACCTACACCGAATACAATCATTTTATTTCTGATCAAATCCACATAAGTCTTTTGCCCAATGGTCTTTGGTTTTATCGGCTTACCGTTTATTGTATGGCAAATTAAATCTTTATCAATCTCAACGATTTCGTGTTCTTTATTCTCATAACAAAGCGATATTGCATAATTAACATTTTGTTCGGTTATCTGATTGCCACGTCTGGACAGTTCCAACAATTGCAGAAATACACTCTTTGCCTTCAAAACCTCATCGGCCGCACCTACTACCTTAACCTCACCGTTTCTGGCTATGATTGTGACATTAAAGGCACGTTCGATTA
>WSSedL1CaDRAFT_10001753_pt1 | contig 12061 bp, 11 predicted proteins | sample WetSurSL1Cattail_FD_9464 | JGI IMG/M metagenome (IMG submission 9464)
CTCTTGACAGAGCCGCCTTCATCATCTCACACAAACGTCCTTCATTATCACCTACTGTTATTTGAAGATACAAGGAAAAACCAAGCTCCGCACATTTCCGAGACAAATATCTGGAATTAGTATTTACAATATTGCCCATTAGCAGTTCTGTTCCAACACTGATTAATTCTACTGTCACGACATCACCCTCACTTATTCTTATAAAGGCTTGCATGCTTTTCGCATGATCATTTGTACTCGTTTTTCTCAATTAATACGGATTTATTCTTTATCATATATTCTACCAATGAAACAACAGTCAGTATAAGAGAAAGATATATAGCAACCTGTTCCAGTATGTTAATGACCGGATTATTTAAATTGATAATCAACATAACACTCATCACCATCTGAACACTTGTTTTAATCTTAGCCAACCAGCTGGCGGCAAGAACGATACCGTTATCTGAAGCAATCAGGCGAAAACCGCTGATAATGAACTCACGGGCTATGATAATAATTACAATCCAAGAAGCGATTAATCTCATTTCAACAAAGCAGATCAAGGCACTGCATACTAACAGTTTATCGGCAAGCGGATCCATAAATTTACCGAAGTTAGTGACCAGATTTCTTTTCCTTGCTATGTAACCGTCCAGAAAATCAGATAAGGCCGCTATAATAAAAATTCCGGCTGCAATCCATTGTCCGTACGATATTCCGGGAACCAGCAGAAACACCAGAAAAATCGGTATCATACATACTCTGAAAAGTGTTATTTTGTTCGGCAGATTCATAATAACCTCCATATTTTAAATAATTTTATCCTCTTTATAAAAAGCTGAAAAAGTGCCCTGTGTAACGAGCAAAGCAAGATGCTGCTTTTTTTCAGTTTAGTTCTTAATCAGTTTTTCACTATTTCTCCGATAAGATCATAGCCCTTTGTTCCCGTAACCTTTGCTGTTACGAAATCTCCGGAGATCAGCTCCTGATCCGAGGTCAGAAAAATATAACCATCTACCGAAGGTGCGTCCATATAGGTTCTTCCGATATAAATCTGCTCCTCCTGTGTAATCCTTCCCTCAATCATCACCTGATAACAGCTGTCCTTAAGACCGGTAGTACGGGAAAATGCAAGCTCCTGTTGAAGCTTCATAATTTCCTTCTGACGCTGCTTCTTTACCTTACTTGTAATCTGAGGCTTCATTGCAGCTGCCGGAGTATTCTCTTCCTTTGAATAAGTAAACACTCCGAGACGCTCAAACTTCATATCCTTTACAAATTGTACAAGTTCCTCATGTTCTGCGTCTGTTTCAGTCGGAAAGCCTGTAATCAGTGTCGTTCGCAGTACTATATCCGGAAGGCTTTTCCTTAACTTTGTTATGATTGTAATCAAATCCTCCCTAGAGGTACGTCTTCCCATCAATTTAAGTATGCGATCCGATGCATGCTGTATCGGGATATCAAGATAATGGCAGATTTTCGGCTCCTGCTTCATCACATCTATAAGTTCATCCGTAATTTCCTCCGGATAACAATATAATATTCTAATCCATTCAATTCCTTCAACTTTACAAAGCTCCTTAAGAAGCTTTGGTAGAGATTTTTCACCGTACAGCTCCTTCCCGTAAAGGGTTGTTTCCTGTGCGATCAGAATTAATTCCTTCACTCCCTGACTTGCAAGATAGCCTGCCTCCGCAAGTAACTCTTCCATTGGTACACTCCGATAATTACCGCGTACCTTCGGAATTATGCAATAGGTACAGTGCTTGTCACAGCCTTCCGCTATCTTCAAATAAGTAGAAAATGTTCCCGAGGTTAATAAACGTTTGCTGTCTGACTTTGGAAGTATGTCCAAATCTTCAAAGATGGTGTGCCTTTCGCCGTCCTTAATTTCATCTATTATCTTAAGAATCCCATGAAAGCTGGAGGTGCCAAGTAAGGCATCGACTTCCGGAATTTCGTGTAATATCTCATCTTTATAGCGTTCCGCAAGACACCCGGTAACAATCAAAGCCGTTAAACTTCCCGATTTCTTGTACTGCGCCATTTCAAGAATTGTATTGATACTTTCCTGCTTTGCATCATGGATGAAGCAGCAGGTATTAATAATTATAATGTCAGCCTCATTCGCTTCATTTGTAAGTTGATATCCGTTATCATGCAGTATTCCAAGCATATTCTCACTGTCTACCAGGTTTTTGTCACAACCAAGTGATATAAAAAAAATATTCATATATAGTCCATGCCTTTCAATTATTGCTTAATGCTCTTTTTCGTATTCGCTTTTTACTTCTTTCAGATATTTAATTCTCATACTGTCCAAAAGAAATGATTTATAATCGCCAACAAACGAAGAATTCATAAAACGCTTGATACATCTTAAGTCCCTGCTTTTATTCAAGCTTCTCAGACCCATTTCAATATTTTTACGAATTCTTAACATCGCCTTACTCTGATCCACAGTTGTAATAAGCATCCCATTCTCAAAAATCAACTCAATAACATTCTGATAAGAAAAGCAGGTCAAATTTCCACTTTTCTCATAATATTCCTTCACTAAATTCGCCCCAAGCAGTATTACTCCGCTATAGAGAACCTGCATTCCGATTTTTAGTTGCTGCTGATCCTTTTGATTTCCATCGGTCAATTCCATTCTGTCCAGTATCAAATGGTAATCATATACATGAAAATCACAAGAAAATGACCGTTGCAGAGAGTCCTTCGTAATAGGCAGTAGGCCAAGTACCAAGGGATGAATAATACATTCATGCTCTGCATTTAAGATTCTATAACTAATATTATTGTAAATGACTGTTTGCTCCATATTCACTGATTCTGTCCTTCCGATTGCAGTTATATATCTATAAAGCTGCGTCCACACAATTGCTCATAAGCATTGCAATCGTCATAGGACCGACACCTCCAGGAACCGGTGTGATTGCAGATACTATGCCAAGTACATCATCATAATCTACATCACCGCAAAGCTTACCATTCTCATTTCTGTGAATACCGACATCTATAACTATTGCGCCTTCCTTTACATAATCCTTGGTTACGAAATACGGCTTCCCGATTGCAACTATCAAAATATCCGCACGCTTTGCCACTTCCTTCAAATTCTTAGTTCTGGAGTGGCAGATCGTTACTGTAGCATTTTCACGCAACATAAGAAGCGCCATCGGTTTACCGACAATGTTACTTCTTCCGATTATAACACATTCTTTTCCTTCCATGGATATATTCGAACGCTTTAGAAGCTGGATCACTCCGGCCGGGGTACAGGATACAAAGCCCTTCTGCCCGATGCTTAATGCTCCGACACTCTGTGGGTGAAAACCATCGACATCCTTTGCCGGCGATATTGTATTAATAATAATATCTTCATTCATATGAGCGGGTAATGGCAGCTGTACCAGAATACCATTTACACTTTCTTCGTTATTGAGTTTCTCCACTAAGGATACCAACTCTTCCTCAGTCGTTTCCTCCGGAAGTTCATATGCTTGTGACTCAATACCGATATATTCACAGGCCTTTTTCTTGTTTCCCACATAAACGGAGGAAGCGGGGTCATTACCGACCTGAACAACTGCCAGTGTAATCCGGGTACCCTTCCGGGTTAACATAGAAACCTTTGCCTTCAATTCGTCCTTAATTTCTGAGGAAATTTTCTTACCATCAATTATTAAAGCCATATCTCATTTCTCCTATCGTGTCAATATCAAATATGAATCGTAAATCAATCTACTATTTACAGTTTCATTGATTACATCTAATATATTCTAATATATAACGCTCAATATCACAAGGTATATTTGCAGATCGGAATGTGTATTCCTATATAAAAGATATGGAAACATAATATAATACATTGCATCGTTTCCCATCAAAATGATAATATGCACTATGACACTCAAGAATAATCCGATTTATTTATGATCGAGAAAATAGTTGTAATTTATCTTCATACGGGAGACACAGAAATGAGACTAAACGCACGAATAGATTTGAAGAATAACTCTGCAACCGGAGGTAGATCCGTATCATTAACAAGGCTAGTATTACCAATTTTTATTGAATTAATCTTGACCATGTTAGTCGGCAATGTTGATCAGTTCATGGTTAGTGACTATTCAAAAAACGCCGTTGCAGCAATTGGAAATGCCAACCAGATCATCAATCTACTCTTAATTATGTTCATGATTATTAACATGGCAACTACGATACTGGTTTCACAATATATAGGCTCCGACAACAGACAGAAGCTTTCTACGATTTATACTCTTTCTATTTTTATCAATGTGATCTTAAGTGCTGTAATAACTACCATCGTACTTCTGTTTACAGATGATATCTTCCGCTTTATGAAGGTCCCGGCTAATATCGTCGGTGATGCCACCACTTTTATTAAATGGGTTGGTGGTTTTATATTTCTCCAAGGGCTGATAACCGCATTTTCAGCTATTTTCAAATCCAATCGTATGATGATACATACGATGATTGTTTCCATTGTTATTAATATCCTCAATGTATTAGGGAATGCCGTTTTGATTTATGGCCTAGGGCCGTTCCCATCCATGGGTGTAGCGGGTTCCGCTCACGCAACGAATATCAGCCGAATGATTGGTTTGATTCTGTTTATCATAATGTTTCTAATAAATTTTGATACAAAAATATCCCTGAAGGCGTTACAACCCTTTCCCTTCAGGGATTTAAGAAAACTGCTTAGTATCGGTTTACCTTCCGGCGGTGAGACCTTCAGTTATACCATGGCGATGACCTTCATTCTTAAGACAATTAATACATTTGGAACCTTTGTAATCAATACAAAAGTATTGGCAAGTACCTTTGCCATGTTTTCCTTTATGTATGCTTCCGCCGTCGGTCAGGCTTCTCAAGTTATCATCGGTAACTTGATGGGTGCCGGAGAAATCGATAAGGTACATAAACATGCCATGAAAACCTTAAGATCTGCAATTTTAATTGCTTTTGCCATCTCAACCACAATGTTTCTCTTCAGTGATACTTTATTCGGATTGTTTAATGACGATCCAAGAATATTGGCTCTTGGCAAGACGATACTGTTCATTGATATTATTCTTCAAATCGGCAAAAGCTCCAATATCGTCCTTGTCCGCTCCCTACAGGCAACCGGAGACATCAAATTTCCGATGATAATTGGAATTGCCTCCATGTGGACAATAGCCTACGGCTTCGGATTTTTTCTGGCTATTTTCTGTCATCTCGGTTTAATCGGCATATGGATTGGTATGGCCCTTGATGAGGATATCCGTGCTGTCATCTTTTTTATCCGCTGGAGGCTTGGTAAATGGAGAAATATCAGGCTTTCAAAGGATTAGAGGAACAGTCCACTAGCATAACATGCCTACCCTTAGATTTAGTTTGGGCCGAGGATTACGTTTTATTGGCACAAAACCCAGAAGATTAAGGAGGGAGCACTACTGTGCGAGCTTCTTATTCTTCCCAAGAATTTTGGTTTTTCAAAATTCTTTATTCACATTAATTCCTTTTGAAAGTTCGTAGTATATTCCTGTTTTTCAAATCCGATTTTACAATAATATGAGTAGGGTTCTTCATCCGGTTCAACAAATACAATACCGCATCCTAGGGCTTTCATGATACCGAGTGAATGAAGCACACAGGCTTTTCCGAGTCCCATACCACGATATCGCTCTGCCGTAACCATTGGTTCCAAACCTCCTGACTTCGTGTTTTTATCATACCAGAAACCGGCGAAGGATACGTAGCTTCCATCCTGCGCAATTACAACACTGCATATATCTCGGTTATAATCAGACCAAGCATGTTTTCTCGGTAAATATACCTCATCCTCGTACTTAGGAATGCTACCTTCGTATTGAAAGCCTTCCCAGATTAATCGGTTCAGCTTTTCGAAATCATATACCTCGGATAAAGTTTTCAACTGAAATCCCTCAGGAAGAACGCTCTCAGGAATTGTCTTATTTAAATCATAATAAAGTAAGCCTGTATTACTAGTCATCTCTTCATATCTATGTTTCAACAGTTCACGTTTTAGGTGGTCTTCCTTCTCATTCACACTGATAAACAGGTGCTTTTTATTATCCATACTTTCATATAGGTTTTCTTCTGTATAAATAATTAATTTATGAAGCAATTCCATTGAATCACTTCTGTTATCCACCGTAACATTACCGAGCCATGGACTGTTAGGTCTTACAAAAGCTACTATTTCATTATCCTCATACCCTATCGCACTTTTCTCCATCTGAAACATAGAGAAACAAGGTAACCCACATATGAGTTCCCACCCGGCTCTTGACGGATTTTTATTACAATCAAAATGCAATTGTTCAAAAAATTTACATACTGCCGGTTCATCCGTATCATTATACAACTTAATCATTTCCATCTTAATTAACAAGCCTCCCCTTTGAATTAGTTTATGCATGTGACAGAACCGGAAATCTCAGTCTATGTTTTTCAATCCCGGATAAATCCTCTCCCATAATAAATAAAGTGCAATCTTCTTCTTTATGTTCTTTAACCTGATAATCCTTACTATCGAATGGTGCAAAGCCCAATATGACCTCTTTCGTGTCTTCGCCGAACGCTGAGATGACTGCATTCATATCAACCACATGATCAGCTATTATCTGATTTAAGTTTAGAATATTTCCTTTCCTATCGGCAACGATATAGGCATTTTCACTTTCACAATAATAGATCTGTTCACTCATAGCTCCTGACATCCAGAACGCATATAACCCATAATTGTCCATTTGCAAATTATTATTTACCTTCATATTACGTAACGTCGTTAATACTTGATTTTTGACCTCTTGCCGGTTCATATCAAGCTTCTTAATCTTTTCTCCGGAAGGATTGCACACAATTTTATGATAGCTGTATTCACTGCTTTTTCTAAATCCAAACTTTGGATAGTAGTCAAGAACACTGTCATTTGCAAACAGATAAATACCGTCGACTTTCTCTTGATATTCTTGTAGTATAGCATCCATAATATATCTTCCCAGCCCCTGATTTCGGTATTCTTTGTCAGTCATAACCGTACCCAGTTGAATATATTTCTTTAATACTCCATCCATTATAAAATCCATTTGATTCACAGATACGTTCGCGATAATTTTATCACCATCTGCTAAGGAGTATGGGCAGTATTGTTCACCCCAGAAACCCTCTTGATACCACTCCTCAAGGGTAAAATCAAATACCTTCTGTGTTAACTCGTTAAAACTTTTTCTTAATTTATTCTCGTGTTTATAGTCTTTGATCAGTCTATATTTCATAATGGCCTCCATTCTACTTGTTATACATTCTAATATTCTAATAGGTTACATTCTAATTCACAACCTTACACATAATTATAATTATAATCGAGTATGCATATAACAAAAAGCATACTTTCGTATGCTCCTGCGTTATCTATAATTAATCCGTGATATCAAATCGTCTAATTCTTTAAATGAATATACTATTTTTCCATCATAATTTTCACCGTCTCGATTAAATAAAACGGTATCCATACCATACTCGCTTGCGACGAGAAGATTTTTTGCACTATTATCAATAAATATACACTCACTTGATGGAATTCCTATACGTGAAAGAGCAATTTCATAGATTGACTTATTAGGCTTTTTCGTATGTACCTCTGCACTCACAATACAGTTAGAAAAATACTTTTGAATATCATGATATTGAAGTATGTACTTACTCCAATCAAGTACGTCATTTGATAAAAGTACAAAATTATATTTTGATGAGTATTTATCTGCAAAATCATAAAAATCACTGTCTAAGGTTAGGTGATTTTCGATATAATCATGCATATGTAAGGAGGCATCAGAAAATCCCAGACTTTCCAATAATTCTTTTGAATCAATTTCCCCTAAACCAGCTTTCGTAAATTGATATACTAAAAATGATTTATCGGTATCAGGAAAATATGAATATGTATACGGTATAAAATTGCCTTTACTTTCTTTCAAAATTACACCATACATATCAATAATTATTGTATTCATAACATAACCTCCTGTTTTGTTCTTATTTGTGTGATATTATATAATATTTATGCTTAAATTGCCATTACATTATTTCATGTTTTTACCAAAACAGGTAATTGTAATTCCATAATAATTCAAGGAGCTTTTTTGCTTCGCTAGCGATTCAAACAAAGCCACGAGATTTATATCCATTGTCTGACACAGGCAAAAAAAACAAAGAGCTTTTCACTACAGATGATTACTCATCTGTGGTACAAAAGCTCCTTATTTGATTACTATAATTCTATTTATGATTCGAGTGTCAAAAGTCGAAAATTAACTTAAAACATGTATGTCGTTGTATCTATATTCATGCGGGCAGACCGGCTGACGACGGCTGTCCATATTCGTTTTGAGACTCAAGTGATAATGACGCTTGCTTTTGCGACATTATCACTATGTTTTGAGGCTCAAATAAGAATATGCCTAGGAAGGAAAGGCAACCAAATGAATATAGATACTACGACATTCATGGCATATCCTAAAAGCGACTTTTGGCACTCGAATCATTTATCTTACAGCATGTCAATTATATTATCATTTGCCACTGTAATAATTGATCAGACAGCCTTTTAATATGATTTCTCTCTCATCATCGGTCAACTCACCGAGCTTTAAGGTGAATTCCTTCATGTCCTTATTTACGACATATGCTTTGATTTCAGTAACTTTCTCAGCAACCGCTTTCTTGATATCCTTGACAAGAATATAGTCGCCGTTGGCAAATGGAAGTTCTTCTTTGAATAGGAACGGAAGCATACCCCAGTTAATCAGATTAGAGCGATAACGCTTCGTTGCATATTCATTGGCAATGTTGGCAACGCCTCCCAGTACTTTCTGACAGCTGGCAGCTTGTTCTCTGGCTGAACCGTCACCGGGTTTCACTGCAAATATAACACTTCCTATCTGCGTTACCTTCGAATCAATCGTAAATTCAGAAGATATCTTTGCATATACATCCTTCAACTCAGGGTATGCTGCGATGATATCCTCTCCTGCAGTCCTTGCCTTCTCAGCCTTTTGAACAGCCTTCGCACGACCTACGTAAGCGGGATCCTTACGAGAAAGGGTAAATTCAGCAAGTCCCAGCGGATTGGAGCGATAAGAGGAGGTTTCACCTGAGGGAATCAGTTCGTCCGTTGTTGTTACCGGATCATGAATCTCTGCTACGACCTTAAGTATCATATCATCCGTCAGAGCAATCATAGTCGGCCAATCTACGATACCCGGACCAAATTTTATTTCAACACTTGGGTCAGCCTTTCCTATACCGTTATACACGCGGTTATCATATATTGAACTATCAAAAAAGTATTTCGGCTTCTTAAATTCAACATCAATATTCTCGGCAGAAGTCAAATACCCCTGATTTGCTGCTGTTGCTGCGATAGAACGTGCATCCATCAGGGCAACGGAAGCAATCTGGCCGCTTGTTATCTTAGAACCCTCCCTGTTCGGGAAGTTTCTTGTCGTATGGCGGATACTAAAACAATTATTGGCAGGCACATCACCTGCACCAAAGCAAGGGCCGCAGAAAGCAGTTCTTATTGTTGCACCGGTTGCCATTAACTTTGCTATACTACCATTCTTGACCAGTTCCATGAATACCGGCTGGCTGGCAGGATATACGCTTAAGGAGAATTCATCGGCACCTATGTACTTACCGTCCAGAATATCCGTAGCATCACAAATATTTTCAAAACCGCCGCCGGCACAGCCTGCGATTGTTCCCTGCTCTACATATAATTTTCCGTTTCTCACTTTATCTTTTAAGGTGTATTTAACCTTGCTGTTATCAAGACTTACCAGTGCCTTTTTCTCTACTTCATCGAGGATGTCATACAGATTTGCATTCAATTCATCAATGGTATACACATTACTCGGATGGAACGGCATCGCTATCATTGGCTTAATCTGTGATAAGTCTACATATAACATACCGTCATAATAGGCTGCCTTACCCGGCTTTAACTCTTTATAATCAGATGCTCTGTTATGAATCTCATAGAACTCTTTCACGGAATCATCCGTAGTCCAGATAGAGGACAGACAGGTCGTTTCGGTTGTCATAACATCAATACCGATTCTGAAATCAATACTTAAATTCTTAATTCCATCTCCAACGAATTCCATTACTTTATTATTCACATAACCATTTGCAAATACCGCACCGATGATGGCAAGTGCCACGTCTTGAGGACCGACACCCTTTCTTGGTGTACCGGTCAGATAGATGGCAACCACCTCAGGCATATTAATATCATATGATTTATCCAGAAGCTGTTTTACAATCTCAGGACCGCCTTCTCCGATCGCCATGGTACCCAGCGCCCCATAACGTGTATGGCTGTCCGAACCAAGAATCATAGCTCCGCACTTTGCGAGCATCTCACGAGCATATTGATGAATGACAGCCTGATGAGGTGGTACATAGACACCACCGTATTTCTTTGCACAGGAAAGACCAAACATGTGATCATCCTCATTAATTGTACCGCCAACCGCACATAAGCTGTTATGACAATTCGTCAACACATAAGGAACCGGAAATTTTTCAAGTCCACTGGCTCTTGCTGTCTGAATGATACCTACAAAGGTAATATCATGAGAGGTCAATTTATCAAATTTTATTTTTAACTTTTTATTGTCACCCGAAGTATTATGTCTGTTTAGAATATCATAAGACATCGTCTCCTGCTTCGCACATTCCTTGTTAATCTCAGCACTGGTTTTTGCCTTAACTGTAGCTACGGCTTCATTGCTATCTTGTACTATTTCATTACCATTTAATAAGTAAATACCCTTATCGTATAATTTAACCATTCTTACCTCATTTCTGCGCTGCTTTTTGCGCATTTTAAGTTTGTGGATGCAGCACAGACACAAACTTGCCGAGTGAAAGATTTGAAAAATCTTTCGCTCTTCCTCCATCCATGATGCTCTAGTCTTTTATTTTAACAGATACCTTATTCATATTTTGTATTTATACATAATCATCTGGTTTTCAGACATTTTATATGATAATGGTAATACAAAAAATAATCAAGTACTATTTTGTCTTTTCATTCAATCAAAATCTTTTTCGGTTATAGTTCAGGGGTTGTCAGAATGCGCCTCTCATCATTCTTATAAGAATTTGAGAGCGTATTTCAACAACCCCTGATACAATAATAATCATTGATTTGATTTATACTTCTTCTTTTGAAACTTCCTCGTTATGAAACAAGGAAGCCAACCCCATCAACATACTAATCATGGCGACACAAAAGGTAAGTGTTGTACTAATCTGCATTTCCGATTGGTTATTAATACCGGTCAGACATAGTAACAATGCAGAGGCCGATATAAGTGCAAATAAAAGTCCCTCTGCTATTCTTGTAAATTTACTGAATCGCAATCTATGTATCAATTTTTTCATAATATCCCCCCATTTATCAGATACGCAGCTTTAATGCTTATATCATATAAACGAGTCATCTTACAAAAAGGTTGCATTATTTTTGAAAATTTAATAAATAATATTCGAAAATATTTTAATAGTAATAATTAAGTCTAATATTGTTGACTCCAGAATTGAAGTAGCTTTGTAAAACAGTATTTATAATTGATTTTTGCGATATCCGACTTTGTATAGATCGGTATCTCCGTATAAAACGTATCATTGATATAATATTTAGCATATCCCACAACATTTCCTGCTTTGACGGGAGCCTGAAGAGCTTTCGGAATTTCATATTTTACAGTCACTTCTTCATTATCCCTAATCAATAGCCTTAAATCGCCCTCCATATCAAGTGCTTCGTATCTTTGCTGTCCATTATTTACAAATACAGGCTCTAGATTTACATCCTGAAATATCTGTTTCTCTTTATAATTATCAATTCCATAAGTCATTAACGCTTTTGTGTCTGACCATTTCAGACTTTTACTCGGTGGCCAGCCACAACCCAATACGACAGAAACAAAGGTACGATCTTCTCTTTTCATTGCACCGACAAAGCAATATC
>WSSedL1CaDRAFT_10001754_pt1 | contig 12048 bp, 7 predicted proteins | sample WetSurSL1Cattail_FD_9464 | JGI IMG/M metagenome (IMG submission 9464)
CCGATAAAACCAACATAATTATTGGTAGTTTTAATAATAAGGTCATATTCAAAATTAATTAAGTTTTTTTGATCTAAAATTGAAAATAGACCATATTTCTTATTGAAAACAGCGATTACCAAATTATCATTTTCGGTAAGTACATCATCAAATGTTGTTTTGGTAATTAATTTACCCACTTTATCAATAATGCAGTATTTGCCATTTTTGGTTTTAGCTTTAAGGTACGAAAATTTCGGGCTGTAATAAGAATCACTCTTTTTTTGAATTGATGAAATATCCACATACTTTTCGGTAGTAATGCAAGTGCCGCCATCATTCAGTAACATACAAATACCATCCTTTTTTGCAATATAAAGAGTTCCATCATAACTGTTATCAGCAATAATTCCCAATGAATCATAATTTGTGGAACCTATGAGTTTACCATAAACATCCATTAATCCAAATTTTCCATCCTTTTCAACAATAAAGGCTTTACTGCCCATTTTTATACTGTCATAATCGCAAGTTACAATTTCATAAGGGAGGCCGGCATTTACCTGGACTAACCCGCATTTCCCGTTCTGCATGGTAACAATATTATCACTGTAATTTTTAATCAGATTATCATAAACAAACGGAAGTGTTATTCGGCCATCAATTAAAATAAAACCATATTTTCCTTCTTTATTGCGGGCTAGATAAGAGCCATCAGAAAACGGATAGCTTGCAAATTCGATATAATCAGTAGGAATAATTACATTTTCATTTTCATCAATAACACCATATCTGTTATCAGATTTAATAATAAAATAGTTCCGTCCCTTTGAAGGTAACGTAATTTCATCATACCACTTTTTAAAACGCGGATTATTATTGATATCTATAATATTTTTTTGTGAACCAAGTGTAACAACAAAGTAATTTTGGTTACTACTTTTGGTAATATACTTATAAATACATGGAACTGTTAATTTGTGATCAACAAAACTATAAATTCCCATGAGACTGTTAGGATAACTGTTATCAGTAACGTAAATATAATTATCGAGATAATTAATTGAATTTATCTCAGTCCACTGAAAAGAAACAACTATCTTATTGTTATTATCAATTACGCCCCATTTACCATCGCGTTTGGCAGAAAATAAATTATTGCCAAGGCTTGTCAATCCGTCATAAAACATTGGAATAGTCCAGCGTTTTTCATTAACATTATACAATCCAATATTATTACCCAACCGAAGGACAACTTCGCTATTATTAAAAGCTCTTTCATATTTGAATAAAAAGGGTAATATAACATTACCACTTTTATCAACTATTCCATAGCTCGAATATTTATCGTTCGAATATTTGGGATAATAAAGGTCATAATTGTCGTTGATTGAAGTATATCTTTCGTATTTATCATTAAATCGAATATTGCTCAATGGCTCATAATCATTCTTGGCCGTTTCTGTATGTGAAGGTGCATCAATAGACTCAACTGAAACCAACTCATCAGTAACTACTTCTTCCTTACTATCAATAACCGGAGGTACAAATGTTTTTGTGGTCTTTTTAACATTCTTTTTCTTTTTATCCTGAGCCGTAAGCTGCGCAGCATTAAATAAAAATATCCCAAGCAACAAGATTACAATAACTTGCTTAGCTCTTAGTGTGAAAAGGTTTAATTTATTCATAAATTTAGAGATTAAGGTTTTTTGCAAATTTAAAATAAGAATCGATTATCAAAATAAATGTTAAAAAATAAAACTTTCCTTCAATTTTCTTGGTTTAGACTTGCGTAATCATAACTTTGTGATACAAAAGTTATATTTAGATTAAATAACGGGTATGTACGTTTTAGTTTTCAATGCAGGTCAGTACTTACATGCAGGTAAGACCCAACACTTAAATCTTTTAGGATGAAAATAAAATTTCTTGGTGCTGCCCGGGAGGTTACCGGCAGTAAACACCTTATAACTTTAAAAAGCGGGAAAAAAATTCTGTTAGATTGCGGTATGTATCAGGGAAAAGGTATGGAAACAGATACCATGAACCGTAACCTGGGATTTAACCCCGGCGAAATAGATCATATCATTCTCTCTCATGCCCATATCGACCATTCCGGATTAATACCCTATGTTTACCGCTTAGGATTTAATGGCTCCATTATTTGCTCCCATGCCACCCGCGACTTGTGCTCCATTATGCTTGCCGACTGTGGTAATATCCAAGAACATGACTCTATCTTTTTTAACAAAAAAAGAGCAAGACAAGGTTTACCGCCGGTTGAACCTATTTATACCAAGCAAGATGCTACACGGTGTATGGAATTGTTTATTGGAGTACCGTATAACCGGAAATTTTATATTGATGAAAATATAATGGTAAAATTTACTGATACCGGACATCTGTTGGGCAGCAGCGTGGTAAACCTCGAAATTAAAGAAGGTGGTCAGGTTTATCGCATCGCGTTTACCGGAGATATTGGCCGCCCTGTAAACCGTATTTTAAGGTCGCCACAGCCATTTCCTCAAGCCGATTATCTAATCACTGAATCTACTTATGGCGACAGACTTCATGACACTACAGATTTTGCAGAAGAACAGCTTCTTAAAGTTGTGGAAGAAACTTGTGTGCAAAAGAGGGGAAAACTAATCATTCCATCATTTAGCGTAGGTCGTACACAGGAAATTGTCTATTCTTTAAACAATTTCTATAACGCCAAAAGACTACCCAAAATAGATATATATGTGGATAGCCCGCTAAGTGTAAATGCTACCAATATTTTCAGGATGCATTCCGAATGCTTTAATGAAAAAATTCTGAAAGTAATGGAAACAGACGAAGACCCATTTGGATTTAATAGTCTGCATTATATCACCAGCATTTCTGATTCGAAAAAATTAAACAATACCAAAAAACCTTGTGTTATCATCTCTGCATCAGGTATGATGGAAGCCGGACGAGTAAAGCATCATATTGCAAATAGTATTGACAAATCCCGTAATACCATACTTGCTGTCGGGTATTGTGCTCCGTCTACCCTGGGAGCCAAAATTTTAAGAGGGGATAAACAAGTCTCCATCTTTGGTAATTTATTAAATGTTAAAGCTGATATACGCCGGATTGAATCGTATAGTGGGCATGCCGATTATAACGAAATGAAAAACTTCCTGAAATGTCAGGATTTTTCAAAAATTCAAAAAACCTTTATTGTTCACGGACAATACGAAGCTCAACAGTTTTACCAGGGAGTACTTGAAAAAGAAGGACTTAAAAATATTGAAATACCTGAATTGGGACAAGAATACGAATTATAAGACATAAAAAAAGCGCAGTCGAAAGGCTGCGCTTTAAGAATAAATATATTTTTTAGAAACGGAAACCTATACGTAAACCAGAAGTAGAAGAAAGTCCAAAAGTTGTGGATGTACCACCTTTTGAAACTACGTCCCCATCGAATTTTGAATCTTTATATTTTCTATAATTCAAACCAGGAGTAAATTCTGCACCTATATAAAGTCTTTGAAAAATATCATAATCAAAACCAATTACAGCATGGAGGCCTAACCCGAAATACCCGCCAGTACTTTCAACATCAACAACGTCATCATAAATATTAATATAGCTCCATTCATCTTTAGTTGAATTAAAAGATATGGGTAACTCAGCTCCAAGATAAACAGAAAATTTACCTTCTTTAAAATGTTTTTCAATACCAGGAGCAATAGAAAAAGTAGAAACTCTATTCTTATAAAATTCGTCAGAACTAGTACCTGTATAGGTTTTTCTACAACTATCCAGTGAATAGTTAAATCCAATGCGGTAAGCAACATCTTCTGATTTAAAATAACGGGCTTTAATACCAGGCATTTTAAACATATCACTTGCACTGGCATCAAAAATAGCAGAAGGATTAAAATTCATATCTAAAGTCCATTTTCCTTGAACATCTTGAGCTTTTGAGGTTGATACACATGCAATAACAACTGCAATAATTACAAATAATTTTTTCATAATTTTTATAACAAAACACAGCCTACTCTTAGGTTTTTCGGCATCTACCCCTACTCTTTTTGGGATTTTCGGTAACTCCACTTATTAAAATAACCAATTAATTGGTGTTGCAAAAATAATATTAGAACGATTATATCCAAATTGTTAGACGAAAAATGCGCATCAGAAGCATATTCTAACTTCTAATGCGCATGACTTTAGATGGTATAAAATAATTAAATTTCCTTGTCGATTAAATAATTGTTTCGATCCGAAGAACTACGCGAAATTAATTCACCTAAAAATCCGGCTAAAAACAACTGGGTCCCGATAACCATACATGTCAACGCAATATAAAAGAAAGCGTTACTGGTTACTTTAGCTGCACTTATACCGTTATAAACAGAATATAATTTATTAACACCCAGATAAAAAGAGGCAAAAAAGCCAACTATAAACATTACAGTACCCCATAAACCAAAAAAATGCATGGGGCGTTTCCCAAATTTAGAAATAAACGAAATGGATAGAAGATCGAGGAACCCATTTACAAACCGTTCCCATCCGAATTTAGTAATACCGTATTTTCTTTTTTGGTGTATGACCACTTTTTCACCGATTTTCTTAAATCCTGCTTTTGCAGCTAAAACAGGAATATACCGGTGCATTTCGCCATAAACTTCAACGGTTTTAATTACCTTTTTCTTGTATGCTTTGAGTCCGCAGTTAAAATCGTGAAGCTTAATCTTACTTACCTTACGGGCTGTAGCATTAAAAATCTTACTCGGAATATTTTTTGCGACAACATTATCGTACCGTTTTTTCTTCCACCCCGACACTAAATCGTAACCTTCTTTGGTTATCATATCATATAATTCCGGAATTTCATCGGGACTGTCCTGCAAATCAGCATCCATTGTAATCACAACATCACCCTGAGCAGCTTTAAAACCACAAAACAAAGCAGCCGATTTACCATAGTTACGTTGCAAGTGTATTGCTCTAATATTTTTATTTTCTTTAGCCAAATTTTCAATGACATCCCATGAGTTATCGGTGCTGCCATCATCAATTAAAAAAGCTTCGTAAGAATAATTATTATCTTTCATCACCCTGTCAATCCAGGCAGTTAGTTCTGGCAACGATTCTTCTTCGTTAAAAAGGGGAATAACAACTGAAATATTCATTATTGAGTATATTTATTAAATTCTATTCATTAGTTTCTGATTGGGCAAAAATATCTTTTTCTTTTTTAATATAAGAAGATGCGATTAAAGAAATAACAAAACCTTTTGCAACTCCTAAAATTACAGAAACAAAAAAATCGGATAAGTGATTAATATTTGCAGCTTTCTCATCAATAACAGCTAACATTTGATCGATATTATCATCTGGCATGCCGCTCGAATGCATAAAGTTTGCCAACCATTCTTTTTGAGCAACAAGTAACTTTTCTAAATATCCTGGGTCCAAAAGAGTTGTAAACGCCAATGTATATAACGAAATTATTAAAGAAGCTAACAAACTAATGAAAACACCAGTTTTTACACAATTCCAATAGCTCAGATATCCTTTAAAAATATTATCCCGAATCTTTTTAGTTAAATAAAAAATACAAACATAAAGTACAGAGACGTTTAAAATAAAAAGCCCCAATACTCTCATCGTTCCAACGGGAAGAAAATTCAAAAAATAAAGAATAACAGATATTAAAATAAGAATAACACCAACAATTGCTCCATATAACGAAACTGTCTTTATATAATTCTTTTCCATGGTTTAAATGCTATGGGTTTGCGACAAATATACCAGAAATTTCAATGGAAATAAAAAATAATTGTAAATAGTGTTTCAGATATTAAAATTATTTATACTTTTGCGCCGGGTAAGTCTTATACGACCAGCTCCTGCTGAACTCCCCCAGGTCCGGAAGGGAGCAAGGGTAAGCGGTTGAGCGGTGCGATATAAGTAGCTTACCCACTTTTTTTTCCTTCCTGCGATTTTTTCCCATATTATATAAAAATTGAATTTGATAATAACACGTTGTCGTGCAAATGTATTTTGAATAATGCAAACGTCTTCGATGCAAAATCTCCCTTGTTAACTTTACCTTTCTAAAATATTACACTTATTACAGGAAAATCAGGATCAGTCGGAATAGTTGAGGATGATCAAACTAAAAAATAAAATCACCTATCTATAGATGGAAAAATTTCATCAACACCAGTAAATACGGGCAAAAAAAAAGGCAGCCTTTAAAAAGCTGCCTCTGTGGACCTGGAGGAATTCGAATCCCCAACCTTCTGATCCGTAGTCAGATGCTCTATCCAATTAAGCTACAAGTCCATTTTTATTTGCATTTGTATTAACTCAAATGCGGCGCAAAGATATGTAAAATATTAATAAACTCAAGCCTTTTCGATTTTTTTTTTGCAATATTTTTTTATTTCATTCCAATATGTTAAATTTCAATAATTTAATTTTATTAAAAAAAATTAGATACTGTAAGGTGTTTTACGTTTGCAGGAAATCCTTAATTTTATATTTATATCTAAACCCATTTATTTATGAAAAAGTTTTTTAAAATATTCTTTATTGTTATCGGGATAATCTTTATTATCCTGTTAGTTGCACCTTTTTTTCTAAAAGGCCCGATTGAAAAGATTGCAAAAAAGCAAATCAACAGCTCTCTGAACGCAAAAGTTGACTTTTCCGGTATCAGTCTCTCGTTTATCCGAAATTTTCCTAATGCCTATGTAGCTTTAGAAAACTTTACCATTGTAGGTATTGATACATTCGAAAAGGATACACTACTCTCTTTTAAGAAATTCAGTGTAAGTGTTGATATCATGAGCTTAATAAAAATGACCAATATTAAGGTTAAATCTGTAGTATTGGAAGATCCCCGCATATTTGCTCATGTGTTAAAAAATGGTAAAGCCAACTGGGATATAGCAAAACCATCCACTGATACTACGGCAACAGATACCACCTCATCCTCCGGTACTTTCCAGTTTGGGGCCAGCCTTAAAAAGTTTGCCATAGAAAATGCCTATATTAAGTACCAGGATGATACCGCTAAAATGACAGCTGAGATTAAAGATTTTGACTTTTTACTCTCAGGGGATTTTACCGACAAAAAAAGTGATATGAAAATTACCTCCACGATAACCTCTATTGACTTTATCATGGATAATATTAAATATCTCAAACAAGCCAAATTGGGATTTGATGCTATTATCGGCATGGATCTGGAAAAAGCTGTATACACTTTTAAACAAAACGAAATCCGGCTCAATGAACTTTCTCTTGGAATTGACGGATTTGTTAAAATGCCGGGAGATACCATTGAAATGGATCTGAAATATAAAACCAATAAAGCTGACTTTAAAACGCTTCTTTCAATGGTTCCTGCTATTTACATGAAGGATTTCCAATCGGTTCAGACTTCAGGAACTTTAAAACTCGACGGTTTTGTTAAAGGTATCTATTTCGAAAATAAATTACCTAACGTAGGTCTCGACTTAAAAGTTGAAAATGCTATGTTCAGGTATCCATCTTTGCCACGTTCAGTTGATAAGATAAATATTGATGTAGCCTTATTCTATGATGGAATTCAAAACGACAATACAACTGTTGATGTTAACAAATTCCACTTCGAAATGGCCGGCAATCCGTTTGATGCCAACCTGCACATCAAAACACCTATGAGCGATATGGCTCTGGATGGTAACTTTACAGGAAAAATTGACTTTAATTCATTAAAAGAAATTGTTCCTTTAGACAGTCTTACACTCAAAGGTATTATGGAGACAAACCTCGACTTTAAAGGTAACATGTCGTCTATTGAAAACGAGAAGTATGAAGAGTTTAAAGCCGACGGAAGTGTAAAACTTACCAATTTTGAATTTGCAAATCCCGATTTTCCTCAGGGAGTTAAAATTTCTACAGCAAATATGTTGTTTTCACCCAAATATGTTGAATTGGTTCAATTCGAATCGAGCGTAGGAAAAAGTGATTTTGAACTTCAGGGTAAAATTGAAAAATTCATTCCTTACGTTTTTAAGAATGAAACCATGACAGGTTCCTTAAGCTTAGGTTCAAAACTTATTGATGTAAACGAATTTTTAGGTGGCGAAGAAACAGCTACTACGGAAACACCGGAAGATACATCCTCACTTACATTGTTTGAAGTACCTGACCATATTGACTTTACAATGAATTCTAATATCTCTCAGCTTAATTATGATAAACTTAAGATAAATGATATTAATGGTATTATAATAATTCGTAACAGGAAAGCTATGCTTCAAAACCTCAGTATGAAACTGTTGGATGGAAGCATGAAAATGAGCGGAGAATACAATACCCAGGATTTAAAAAATCCATTTTTTGACTTCACGTTTAATATGACAGATATTGATATACCTCAATCTTATACAGCTTTCAATACAGTTGCAAAACTGGCTCCGGTTGCACAAAACTGCAAGGGTAAAATATCTGCAGATTTAGCGCTTAACAGTTTTCTGGATCAGCACATGATGCCGGTATATAGCTCTATGACTGGTTCAGGAAAATTAATGTCAAAAAGCATAGAGATTGGAAATTCAAATACATTTATAAAAATAGCCGATGCCTTAAAAAATGATAAATTCAGAAAATTAAATCTTAATGATTTAAACCTGAGTTTTACCATTAAAAACGGAAGGGTTTATGTAGATCCTTTTGAAACTAAATTTGGCCAGGGTAAAATGGTTATAGGCGGAGACCAGGGAATAGATCAAACACTCAACTATCAGGTTAAACTTTCGATGCCGCGCACCGAACTTGGTGGAGCTGCCAACCAGGTAATAGATAACTTAAACTCAAATGCAATAGCCAAAGGATTAAACGTACAAGCAGGAGAAAATGTTAATGTTGATATCGCTGTTGGCGGAACTTTCTTAAAACCTGAAGTTAAACTGGCAATGGGTAATTCTGCTAAAAATGCAGCCCAGGAAATGAAAGCCCAGCTCAAGGAAACAGCAAAAGCTAAAGTAGCTGAAGTAAAAGAAGATGTATCTAAAAAAGCCAAAGAAGAAGCAGATAAAATAATTAAAGATGCTGAAACTAAGGCTCAAAGAGTAAAAGAAGCTGCTGCTACTGCTGCAGAACAAACTAAGAAAGAAGCTGATGCGGCAGCTAAAAAAGTAGAAAGTGAAGGAACAAATCCTATAACCAAGGCTGCAGCTAAAAAAACAGCTGAAAAAATCAGAAAAGAAGGCAATAATAAAGCCGACAAACTGGTTCAGAAAGCAAATGCTCAAGCCGACTCTATTGTAAATGCTGCAAAGACTAAGGCTGCAAAGCTTTAAAAACGATAAAATATCACAAAAATCAAAACCCGGATCGCAATCGACCCGGGTTTTTCTGGTTATATATAAAGGGGTTTTAAAAACGTTCCAACCATCTTTTTCGATATTGCCTTTCTCCTATTTTATAGGTAATCATTACCTCGTGTGAACCCACCGAAGCTGATTGAATAGCATTAAAAGAATAATCAAAAGCATACCCAAAATAAAATTTATCATATTTCATGCCGAAGTTAAAAGTCATTGTGTTACCGGTTCTATAACCAATCCCCCCCCAATAAAGATTTCCATAATAAATACGGGTAGCAAAATCAATCTGACCATTAAAACTCTCCGTAGTTTTATACATAAAACTGGGCTCAACGGCATAATCATCATCTAATCCAAACCGATATCCGCCAATTACATTATATAGACGAACATATTTAAACTTATCGCTGTATAAATCTGAAAAATTAATACACGACTGCAATAAATTATTTGCAGAAAATCCGGCATACCATTCTTCGGAAATAATATAAGCTCCAAAATTAAAATCGGGTGAAATTTTATTTAATTTATTGTTATTAATTAAATCATCTTCGGAATCTTCGAGCTTTAATTTACTTTTATTTACATTAAATTGTGTAAATGAAGAAGTTAAACCAAATGACAGTTGTTGTTTACTATCTAATTGAAAATGTGCAGCATAGGTAAATGCCAATCCTGTTTGGGAAATTAAACCACGGGTATCATTAAATAAATTCAGACCCAGTCCGACATTTCCTTTTCTGTTTGCTAGATTATATTTATTATGAAGGAAATGTAGTTTATTAATAAAACTCTTACCGGAATAACGGGTTTGAACACTTAAAGAATTGGTCATTGGAGCGTTCTTAACTCCCAACCATTGTTCCCTGGATGTTAAATTAAAGGTTGTCATACCTTCTGCACCAGCACTAGCCGGATTTACTAAAAACTTATTAAACATGAACTGACTATATAGTGGGGATTGTTGCGCCCTTACAAACCCTCTCATTAAAATCAATCCCACCACTATTGTAACAATCCTTCTCATTTTCACCCTCTCCGCTTCCCCTTTATATTTTGACGAAGTGTACGACTTACACTCTTAATAGTTGTATTTTTTAGATTAACCAACAAAAATCATTGATGAAAGCTTATAATGATTAGATAAAATATATTTATCAAACTAGAATTGAAATTGAATTTAGCAGTATGATTTTGTTCTCTACTTTTAATTCCGATAATCAAAATCTTTCCAACCATTTTTTTCTATATGTTCTTTTCCCGATTTTGTAAGTAATCATAATTTCATGAGAACCTATAGAGGCTGATTGCAAGCCGTTAAAAGAATAATCATAGGCATATCCAAAATAAAACCGGTTATATTTCACTCCAAAATTAAAAGAAATTGTTCCACCGGTTCTATAACCAACACCACACCAGTATAAATTATTATAATAAAATCGGGCAGCTAAATCTAATTGATTATTTAATTTTTCGGTAGATTTAAGCATAAAACTGGGTTCAATGGCAAAATCGCTGGACACGCCAAAGCGATAGCCTCCAATTATATTATATTGACGCAAATACTTAAATTTATCGCAGTAAAAATTTGAAAAATTAATAGTGGATTGTAACAAATTGTTTGCGGAAATGCCGGCATACCATTCTTCTGCTAATAAATACGCTCCAAAATTAAAGTCAGGTGAGATTTTATTGAGTTTACTGCACATAACCAAACAATCATCATAATCATCGAGTGTTAATTTGCTTTTATTTATTCCAAACTGTGTAAATGAAGATGTTACACCAAATGAAAAATGAATATTATTAATTAGAAAATGCACCGAATAAGTTAAGCCAAATCCTGTTTGAGACAATAAACCACGAGTGTCGTTATATAAATTTAAGCCAATTCCAATATTACCTTTACGATTTGTTAAACTATACTTATTGAGAAGATAGGGTTTACGATTTATAAAACTTTTGCCGCTTAAACGAGTTTGAAAACTAACCGAATTAGTTATTGGAGCGCCTTTTACTTCGAGCCACTGAGCTTTTGATGTGATATTAAAAGTTGTCATCCCTTCTACCCCGGCACATGCAGGATTAACTAAAAATTTATTTAACATAAACTGGCTGTACAAAGGTGATTGCTGTGCCTTTATTAATCCACTAATTAAGACTAACCCAAAAACCAATGTCAAAATCCGTCCCATTATTCCGCTCCGTTTTCTATTGACTTTGACTAAGTATACGGATTCTAAGTTTAATGGTTAATTTATTTAGACTAACGAACAAAATTCATAGATAAAGAATAAATTAGATTAGATAGATTAGATTAGTATTATCGAATATTTGTATTAACTTTTTATATTTAAACAACTTATACATTTCATTAGATAAAAAATCTAACAAACAACGGTCACTTTAAAATCTTTCTAACCATTTCTTTTTATACATTCTTTTTCCAATTTTATAGGTAACCATAACTTCATGAGAACCTACCGATGCTGATTGTAATTTGTTAAAGGAATAGTCATAAGCATATCCGAAATAAAACCGGTCATATTTCATACCAAAGGTGAAAGACATCGAACCACCTGTTCTGAAACCTATACCTCCCCAGTACATATCATTGTAGTATAAACGAGCGGCTACATCTAACTGACTGTTTAATTTTTCGGTTGTCTTAAACATAAAGCTTGGTTCTATGGCATAG
>WSSedL1CaDRAFT_10001756_pt1 | contig 12030 bp, 15 predicted proteins | sample WetSurSL1Cattail_FD_9464 | JGI IMG/M metagenome (IMG submission 9464)
CGGGAGAATTGAGGCGGTCTTTCACCTCTTCCCAAAGTCCGGCTGCCTTTAGATTTTCTTCAACAATCCCTACAAGTTGCTTTTTTTGCCTGATGCCATGGATTTTGCACCCATAAGCAACATTGTCGAATATGGACATCGGAAGTGGCGTGGGACGTTGAGACAGCAAACCCATTTTTTTGCGGATGTGGGTCACTTCTACATTTTTGCCGTAGATATTCTCCCCACCAATATTGATTTCACCATCTACTTTCACATGTTCATTGTCATCAATAAGGCGGTTGATTGTTTTCAGCAATGTGGATTTTCCACAGCCAGATGGCCCGATGATGCAGGTTATTTTGTTGTTCGGGATTTCCAAATTGATATTCTTCAAAATATGGTTGCTACCAATATGTACGTTCAATGCGCTGATCTTTATCTCAGTACCCAAGTTATCTGCATCCGTGAAGGTTGTAGATTTTGGACTTTCCAAAGCAACTGCTGAACTGAATAAGCCGCGAAAAATAGAAGGTGCTGCAATCATAACTATTTGTTTTTTGTGACCGAACAAAGTTACGCTGATTCAAAAACAAGGGAAATACCATATTTGCGGTATATTGCCTTGCCGGAGAAATGTTATTATATATTGACGGTTCTTTCTCCGGTCCGCAAAGTGGAACAATTCAATGCTGTTCGCACAAAGGACTACAATTATAGCCTATCCGACAAAACCGACCTAAACGAAACCTATAAAAACAAAGCCATAGCCAATTATCAGACTCGGGCTGCCTTGTTAGCCAACCGAAAGCATAATTAACTGTTAATTGTTAAAAAGAGGGTTTCCCGCTTACTCAAAATTCACATTTTTGTAATACCAAGTTAACCAACGGCAAACCGGCGACACATATCTTTGCAGAAAGTTTTCTAATGGAAAATAAAGTAATGGAAAATACTGAATTGAAGCATTCCATAACACAAACTCAAAGGTTATTGAAAGGATCAAAATCTTTTTCATAATAAATCATTTTTCGACCATATCTTGTTACTATTGTAATTAATTGGATAAATATTGATTGTTGATAAAGAAACAATCAATATTTTTTCATGTAGCCACCTCGTTTTTTTGATCCTAAGCCAAAAATCTTTAGTTTTGCATGAAAGAATATATTGACCTTGAGAGATACGACCGAAAGCGACGAAGAACTATTACTTCGTTTTAAGAAAACCGGCAATAGTGATTATTTCGGACAGCTTTATAACCGCTACATTCCATTGATTTATGGACTAAGTCTGAAATATCTCCAAAATACCGAACTCGCACAGGATGCCGTAATGGACATTTTTGAAGATTTACTCCCCAAAATTGCCAATTACGAAATCCGTGAGTTTCGTACGTGGATATATAGCGTTGCAAAGAACCATGCTTTCCATGCGCTAAATGATTCAAAATTAACCAAAACAATGGAAATCATCCCCGAGATTGTGGAATCGGACGACATTATCTCTCTATTTGAAGAAGAAGAAACAAACGAGGCACACAGGAAAGCTCTTTATGGCTGCATGGAGCAACTGCCGGATGTTCAAAGGGATGCGATCCGAATGTTTTTTTTGGAAGATATGTCTTATGCTGACATTGTTGAAACAACTGGTTTCCAGCTTAAAAGCATCAAAAGCCATATACAAAACGGCAAACGCAACCTGCGGATCTGCTTGGATAAAAAACTGAAACGATGAATATCCTGGATTACATAAAAGGGTCAAAAAAAGGCAAATCGGCGCAAAAATTTGAACAACAATTGATGCGCGACCCGTTCCTTGCGGAAGCCATGGAAGGCTATGAAAAGGTGAAAGGAAATCACAGCCTGATTATTGCCAGGCTGCAGAAACAGGTTTCCAAAAAGGCAAAAAGAAAAAGATTCCGCCACCCGATGTTTATCTGGTCAACCATTACTTCGGCGGTGGCCATCGTGGCATTTATCGCCTTCTTTTTCCTCGGCGGATTCCACCTACATTTCCGTGGTCAAAAGCAACTTGGGGTAAGCGGTAAGCCAGCGCCCTACAGCCACGATTCGGCGACTACCATGGAGGCTTCACCAATCACCTCAGCCAACGATACGATAAGATGCATCGACATGTCCAAAAACGGGAAAGAAGCTGTTGGCAGAAAACCAATTATCCAACCCCTAGCAAAGGACAAACGAGCGACACGCAAAAGCTCAATTGCCCAAAGCAAAAATTATGAAAAGGGAGCTTCAACAACGGCTGAAAAGAAAACACCATCGCAAAATGCCGCTAAATATCCGAACATCCCGAACCTGCCCCTAATGAAAACAGACAATGCCGAACCGACCGAAATATCCGGAACAGTGACGGATGCAAAGGGAAACCCATTGGTTGGTGTCAAAATAACCACAGGCAATAGCCCTGACATACACACAGATATCCGTGGAAGATTCACGTTGAAAAATGTGTTAAAAGGTCAACTAATTTCATTCTCATATATTGGATTCAAATCGGAAGAGATAGCCGTTTCGGAAGAAACGGATCAGCTTTTCAACGTGGTAATCTTGAATGAAAATAATGACCTCCTGTCGCAACAAGTGATTATCAGCAAGGACAAGTGGAAAAGCCCAAACTCAAAAAAAGCCGTGCAAAGGGCAAGTCCCGCCATTGGACTCAAATCTTACCAAAGCTATATAGAAAAAAACAAGGTGAAAGCTACCAGTGACGGCTGCAAAGATAAAAAGGGCAAGGTGAAAGTGGCTTTTTCAACCGATGAAAACGGCCGTCCATACAACATTCGTGTCCTGCAAAAGCTTTGCACGGAATACGATTGCCAAACAATCACCTTGATAAATAACGGACCGGCCTGGACAGCCGATTGCGAAGAGGTGGAATACGAGGTGAAATACTAAAAGCTACTCATAGTCTTTTGGCAACACAACAATTTTGGCGAGGATTTCCCCTTTCGTACCATAATATTCATAGTAGAACACCACTTTTAATTTGCGGAGATAGGCCATGTCTTCTGCAGACTTGATGCCGTTGGCTATAAAGCTTTTCCGATCTTCTTCAAATTGATTTTTATCAAAAGAAGCGGGATCAAGCAATGCCAATGTATATTTATAAACAAGAATTTTATTGGGTAACGAATACACCGAATCCAATTGGGTGTCGTCCGAAATTTTCATCGGACAATGCGCATTGTAAGAATTGGCTATGTTTTTTAGCTCTTCGTCCGCCTTCTTATTGCTTGAGCAACTCAAGATCAGAAAGGAGAAGGAGAGAAAGGATAGAATACGAAAAAACTGTTTCATGTAGGGTGTAATTATTAAATGGCAAACGTTTCAGCTGGAAAATTAATCAAAAAGGAAATGAAAAGCAATTCTAAACGTCAAAAATACATAAATCATCCCCCTTTATTTCGTCTTTAACTATTATTATCTACATTTGCAATGTTAACTCCTTCTTGTAAGGTTATCTCGAACAGAATTTATTAATCATTTTTATGAGGAAACTATTTATGTTGCCAATAGCTTGGTTATTGGCTTTATCTATTCAAGCGCAAGTGCCTACGGACACAGTCAAGACTGAGGGCTACAAATTCACCGTGGTCAAAAAAAATCCAATCACATCGATTAAAAATCAAGCAAGTAGCGGCACATGCTGGAGCTTCTCGGGCATAGCCTTTTTGGAATCGGAATTGATTAAAGCCGGCAAAGGGCAACTCGATTTGTCAGAAATGTATATTGTGCGACGTAATTACGAAGACAAAGCACAAAAATATGTGCGCCTTTCGGGAAATTTGAATTTTGCCCAAGGGGGGTCGTTTGAAGATGTTGTGGGCACGTTGAACGAATATGGCTTATTGCCCGAAGAATCCTATGCAGGACTCAACTACGGCGAAGCCAAACATAAGCATGGAGAATTGGAAAACGTATTAACAGCCTATGTGAAAGCTGTTATCGAGAACAAAAACAAGACTCTTTCCACAGCTTGGTACAACGGGTTCAAAGGTATTTTGGATGCGTATCTTGGTGTTTTGCCAACAACGGTTACTGTTGGAGGAAAAGCCTTGACTCCACAAGCTTATGCACAATCATTGGGATTGAAAGCAGAAAACTATGTTTCCTTAACTTCGTTCACCCACCATCCTTTTTATTCGCAATTTGCCATTGAAGTTCCCGACAACTGGCGCTGGGCGCAATCCTATAATTTGCCGTTGGATGAATTTATCCAAACTATCGACAATGCGCTCGAAAATGGATACACTGTCCTTTGGGGTTCGGATGTGAGTGAAACGGGATTCACCAGAAACGGAATTGGCGTGATTCCTGATGAAAATGCCACTGAAAACATCGGATCAGATCAAGCTAATTGGCTGGGCCTTAGCCAAGCTGAAAAGACAAACGCACTCCGTAAAAAGATAGAAGAAGGTCCCGTTAAAGAGCGCATCATAGACCAGTCGATACGCCAAAAAGGATATGATAACTATGAAACTACAGACGACCACGGCATGCAAATCTACGGAATTGCCAAGGATCAAAACGGCACAAAATATTATATGGTAAAAAATTCCTGGGGCGAAACAGGAAAATACAAAGGGTTTTGGTATGTTTCTGAAACATTCGTACGCTACAAAACGATGAATGTCACGATCAACAAAAATGCCCTCCCAAAAGAGATTAAGAAAAAGCTGAATATCCAGTAATAAAATATATACAAAAAATAGGATTCCCCCGATTTCTTTTGCCAACAAGCTAAACAGAAATCGGGGGGAAGTTTTTTTTATAATATATTCATTTCGCACAACCTTCGGAGGCGTCGCTTAACAATTGCTGGATAAAATCAACTTATTTTCAGAAGTTTCCTCTATATAGCCAACGGTTATTATTTTGTTAACCAGATCGATCTGGGTATCATCAAGCGCATCTGGCTTGACGATAGTTTTCATACTTCAATTACAGCCTTTAGCAATTCAGGAACCTCAATGTCCTCACATTTTATGGTATCCAATTTGGCCTTTCCAACGTCGGTGAGGGTGAAATACATCTGACGCTTGTCGTCTTTGCCGATATTCCGTTTCACCAGCCCTTTTTTTTCTACAGACTTAATCACCTTAGACGTGTTTGAGTTGGTTAGCCCCAATACTTCAGCTAATTCACTTGACGAATATTTATTCCCGTTAAGGCTACACAGCAGCATACCCTCGTTGAGGCAAATATCATATTTGTCCTCGAAACCTGCCTCAAACGTAGCTATTGAACGATAAATATCTCGAATTCTGCACAAGGTTTTTTCCTGACCTTTCTCCATAATAGTGTCTTTTTTAATCAGGGTGCAATAATACTTATTTTTTCAATAAGATACTGTCAATACCTTTCTTTAGATCAGCTTTAGGCAAGGCGCCAACAGCCATTTGAGGCTGCCCATCCATTGGCACAAACAACAACGAAGGGATGCTGCGGATGCCAAACAAAGCCGCCAATTCCTGTTCGTTTTCGGTATTTATCTTATAGATATAAACTTGCCCTTCGTATTCTGCGGCAAGGTCTTCCAGTACTGGAGCCAGTGCCTTGCAAGGGCCACACCAATCGGCGTAGAAATCGATCAATGCGGGTTTGTCGCCAAGATACTTCCATTCCTTTGGATTGGTTTCGTAATTGGCCACCTTAGTCAAAAATTCAGCTTTGGTCAAATGTATTGCTTTCATATTTTTTACTGTTTTATTTGGAGTTTGCGGTTCTTTTCCGCTGCAAGACATCACAAACATGCCGGCAAGCAGCAGCATCCATGTTTTTTTGGTAATATTCATAACCTACGGTTTAAATGGTTTCACCTGATCTTCATATGTCCCTTTTTCATTCTTAGCATTCGAGCTGCCACAGCCTTGAACTCCGCAACAAGAAATATTCAATATTGCCTGCAACAGAAAGAATGCTGAGAACATCAATAGAACATAATCTTTCGAGTAAATGCCATACACCGCAATGGACAATCCAGCTATCAGCCGAAAAATGCGCATGGCATCCCAATTTTTCAAAAAATCTCTCTTCGTCATAATTACTACTGGAAATTAAACCATGACCCCCCGTTATACACTTCTTTATATCCTTTACTTTTCAAGAAGGAAGCAGCATTCTTGCTGCGCATGCCACTCTGGCAAACAACAATAATCACTTTATCCATGGGAAACTTAGACAAGCTGCTTGCAATCGTGTCCAGTGGAATATTCACAGAACCCTTCCCATGAGCAGACTTGTATTCTTCGCGCGTGCGAACATCCACCAACAAAGCACCATTTTCCAACAACACTTTGAAATCTACACTATCTTGCAACTTAAACAAATTACTTAAAAACCCGGCCATTTCTATTCTTCTTTTTTTGTTATTCTACGTTTAAAAATATCACCCAATAATCCTCCCAACACGGCTCCATAAATTGCGCTTATCACGGGCGACGATGTGATTGGGCATGCGCCAGTAGTGCAGCCTATATATTTCCAGTAGAAATACCCACCAATCGCCCCTACAATCACCCCTAGGACCGATGTCCAATTTTGTTTTAACAACCCCATATCCACATTTATTTAATAACAACGCAAAGATATAAATTATTTTCCATAATATATATTTTCCTAAAGAAAATAATATAAACAACTTCAAACAAACCATAAATGATCAAAACCTATCGGCCTGAAAGGGAGAAAATCTACCCATATATTCCATCATAAAGGTTTAAGGATGAAAAAAGTAACACCAGCAGCATCAATATTTCATTTTTATTCCTTACCTTTGCGCCGCTTTATAAGCAACATAATGTCTAACTTATTAATTCACTGATTAGTTTCAGAAATAAAAAAAACAAATGATTGAATCAGAAAAATTAAAACACGTAGCTCCCTTGGCCGATTTCGACTGGGATTCTTACGAAAATGGTTCCTCTACACCAGAAGTAAGTAGGGAAAAATTGACTGAAAGCTACGACAACACATTGAGTAAAATCAATGACAAAGAAGTAGTTATCGGTGTGGTAAGTTCATTCAACAAACGTGAAGTCGTTGTTAACATCGGCTACAAATCAGACGGTGTGGTTTCGATGAACGAATTCCGCTACAACCCAGACTTGAAAGTGGGTGACGAAGTGGAAGTCTATATCGAAAGCCAAGAAGACAAAAAAGGACAACTTGTTCTTTCTCACAAAAAAGCACGTGCATCTCGCTCATGGGAACGTGTGAACGAAGCTCTTGAAAAAGACGAAGTCATCAAGGGTTACATCAAATGCCGCACCAAGGGCGGTATGATTGTTGACGTATTCGGAATTGAAGCATTCTTGCCAGGTTCTCAAATCGACGTGAAACCAATTCGCGACTACGATGTATATGTTGACAAAACAATGGAATTCAAAGTGGTTAAAATCAACCATGAATTCAAAAATGTCGTTGTTTCTCACAAAGCTCTTATCGAAGCTGAATTGGAACAACAGAAAAAAGACATCATCTCCAAGCTTGAAAAAGGCCAGGTTCTTGAAGGAACCGTTAAGAACATCACTTCATATGGTGTGTTCATCGACTTAGGCGGCGTAGATGGTTTGATCCACATCACAGACCTTTCTTGGGGACGTGTTCAACACCCTGAAGAAGTGGTTAAATTGGATGAAAAAATCAACGTGGTTATCCTTGACTTTGACGACGAAAAGAAACGTATTGCTCTTGGTTTGAAACAATTGACTCCGCATCCTTGGGATGCACTTAGCGCAGAATTGAAAGTTGGCGACAAAGTGAAAGGCAAAGTGGTTGTGATGGCTGATTACGGTGCATTCATCGAAATCGCCCCTGGAGTAGAAGGCTTGATCCACGTATCAGAAATGAGCTGGACTCAACACTTGCGCAGCGCACAAGACTTCATGAAGGTAGGTGACGAAGTGGAAGCAGTAGTTTTGACTTTGGATCGTGACGAACGCAAAATGTCTTTGGGTATCAAACAATTGAAACCAGATCCATGGGAAAATATCGAAGGAAGATATCCTATCGGAAGCAAACATACTGCAAAAGTTCGCAACTTCACTAACTTTGGCGTATTCGCTGAAATAGAAGAAGGCGTTGACGGTTTGATCCATATTTCAGACCTTTCTTGGACGAAGAAAATCAAACACCCAAGTGAAATAACTCAAATTGGTGCTGACATCGAAGTTCAGGTTCTTGAAATCGACAAAGAAAACCGCCGTTTGAGCCTTGGTCACAAACAATTGGAAGAAAATCCTTGGGACGTATTCGAAACTATCTTCACAGTAGGTTCAGTACACGAAGGAACAATCATCGAATTGGTGGACAAAGGTGCCGTAGTTTCTCTTCCTTACGGTGTTGAAGGGTTCGCAACTCCTAAACACTTGGTAAAAGAAGACGGCGCACAAGCTCAAATCGAAGAAAAACTTCCTTTCAAAGTGATCGAATTCAACAAGGAGTCCAAGAGAATCATCGTTTCTCACAGCAGAACTTTCGAAGATGCCAAAAATGAAGCGGTATCTGGCGACAGAAAAGCGAAGAAAGTGAAAAAAGAAGAGACTCAAGGGAGTCAACCCAGCGTAGAAAAAACGACATTGGGCGATATTGAAGAATTGGCAGCATTGAAAGAAAAACTTTCAGGAAATAAATAAACTGATTTTCAGCCACAACAATAGATAGGCGACTTCTGAGGAGGTCGCCTATTTTGTTAATTACACTTTTTTAACTACAACTAGATGCAACTATTTGCTATTTATAACGTCTTTATAGTACAGCAAATAAACTGAATTAAAAATAATACTTATATTTGTCCTTATTACGAAAAAGTAGGCGGACAAAAAGGTAACGAAACTGGAATTTCGTTATTGCGACAAATAAGCTCAAACAAAGTAGAATATTTTTCTCAACAATAGGAGGGTCTGAATTATGAAAAAACTAAGATTTTCAATTTTTGCTTTGGCCTTTTCCGTTTCATTGCTAGCAAGCGCTCAGGAATGGGATGATATTTATGGTACTTCTTCGGAAAGCAGCACAAATACTACCCAAAAAAGCACTTCATCTGAAACAACAAAGAAGTCCAAAAGCAAAGTCATTGTCATCAAAGACAATGGCGACATGGTCATAAAAACCACCGGGAATGTCAATTCCAACTTCGATGTGGATGCCTATAACCGCCGCGATACAGCGCCGGATACCGAAGAATATGCTGACACATCGGATGTGGACTCTTTGGATTATCAGGATTATGAATATACAGACAGAATCGTAAAATACCACAATCCTGAGAACAGTGTGACAGTAGCCAGCGACGATCAGATCAATGTGTATGTTTTGAACGACGACTACAACGACTACTACGCTTATAGGGATTGGGACTTCAGCATAGGCTGGGGCTGGGGAAGTTATTATCCATGGTATTCAACCCTATACAACGGATGGTATAGTTCTTGGTATGATCCGTGGTACTACGGATTCGGATGGCCTTACTATGCCAGCTATTACGGATGGTACAGTCCTTGGTATGGAAGTTATTACGCTTGGTACGACCGCCCATACTATGGAAGTGGCTACAACTATGGAGGAAGATACAGTGCTAATGGAAGAAGGGGTGGTAACTATGCGTATGGAGAAACAAGGAGTTCTACAAGCGGCGGAAGATATGCGCTTGCAGGAACGCGTTCAGTAATTAGTTCTACAGCTAACGGCGGAAGAAGATCAAGCACTTATAGCACAGCAAACAACGATCGATCAACTAATGGAGGAGGATATGTTTACAGAAGATCTTCAAGCACTTCATCCGATGTCACTCAGCCAAGTATGCGCACTCGCACAAGTAGATCTTCGGATGCAACGACAAGAAGCAGCCAAAATTCCAGTTATGTTTATCGCCGTTCGTCAACATCCAACGAGTCTTCATCGAATTCTAGTAGAACTTATTCGGCACCTACAACAAGAAGTAGCTCTACCTATTCAGCACCATCAAGCTCCAGCGGTCGCAGTAGCGGTGGCTCTGGAGGAGGCGGACGCTCAAGCGGTGGACGAAGATAGCTTATTGGTCACTGCAAAAAAGGTATAACTAAATTCTAACTAAACAAGGAGCATATTGGTGAAGATGATGTTTTCTCAAATGCTCCTTCTTTAATAAAAATTATTTCGAGAAGAAAATTTCTTTGAATTAAAAAAATCAAGATGAAACGCACTATTTTTCTTATCTCGCTGATTGCTACATCATCAGTAGCTACATATGGACAAAATGAGTTGGATGTGTACAAACTGTCGCGTAACGATTTGACAGGTACAGCCCGTTCTGTGGCCATGGGAGGTGGCTTTTGGAGCTCTTGGCGGAGACTTAAGCGGAGTAGCCATTAACCCTGCTGGAATTGGAGTTTACAAAAGCTCGGAATTTGTCACGACACTCAATTTCCAAAATGCAAACACCAAAACGACCTTCCCCAATGGCCTTGACATGAAGGACAGCAAGTTCAAATCCAATCTTAACAACCTGGGCTATATAGCTTCCGTGCCGACAGACAATCCGGATGTTCCCCGGATTAATTTCGGATTTGCCTACAACCGGTTAAAAAATTTTGACACAAAATACAGGATGGGCGGCGGAAACCAATCTTTCTCATTGACAGACTACATTGCGGAAAAATCCTACGGAGCATCTAAGTCCGACTTGGCAAATTCAGTAACATCAGATAGCTTTGATCCTCCAACAGGCATATCGTGGCTTTCTGCCCTAGGCTACAATTCCTATTTAATAAATTATAAGGGATTAGATTCTGATAGCAATCCCTATTACTCTTCATTATTGCCGACAGGAGAAACGGTCACCCCATGGCTTGATGTGGAAGAAAAAGGGTCTATAGATAAATATGATTTTACCGCAGGGACAACCATTGGTGACAAATTGAGCATAGGGCTAACCTTATCTGTAACTGACATTAGTTACAATATGTACTCAAATTACGAAGAAGATTTTGAAACGGACAACAATTACTATTATCTCGAAAACTATTTAAAGACAGAAGGCAGTGGATTCCAGTTCAATCTTGGACTAATCTACAAACCCGTAAATGCCCTTCGTTTAGGATTTTCTTACCAATCTCCGACTTGGTATTCGATGACAGACCACTATGGAGCAAGTATTACCGATCAACTAAATGACTATGTAACTGACGCAACATATGAAGCGGGCACTACGAGTACAGGCGTTGGCTATGTAGATTACAACATGCGTACTCCTGACAGATACACCTTCAGCCTGGCCGGCATCATCGGCCAGATAGCTATCCTCAGTGCCGACTATGAGTTGACAAATTATAAAAACATGAAGCTGTCGGATGACAATGATATTACGTGGACAAATAGTCAGAAACAGTACATTAGTGAAGACTTCAAAGCCGCTAGCACATTGAAGCTTGGTGCAGAGGTACGTTTCACCCCTCAGTTCTCGGGACGCGTTGGTTACATGTGGCAGCAAACTCCGCTTGAAGCAGATTTTAAAAACGGATTGAAAGAAGTGGTCACCGGAGGAACTCTCACCAACTTCACCCTCGAAGGCGATGCCAACTACATCACTTATGGACTGGGGTATCGTTTTTCAAAAAGTTTCTACACTGATGTGGCATTTATCATGAAATCTCAGAAATCAGAGTTGTATCCGTTTTCAAACCTGTTTTTCTCTGACGACACCGATTTGGGTGTGGTCCCTGCTGAATTGAAGACAAATACTTTTTCTGGATTGCTGACATTCGGGTTCAGATTCTAATAAAAAAACAAACAAGTATATAAGAAAGCCGTTCTAAACAAGCCCATGTTTAGAACGGCTTTTTTTATTCCTGAAAAACTAATTCCGCCTTTTTTTGTACCTTTGTTGGCTTCAAAAAATTTTGATTCAGGATTAAACTTATATCGCAATGTCAACATACACGGAAGACTCACGGAAAGTGACGACACATCGTCTGATTGAGATGAAAAAACGGGGAGAAAAAATCTCGATGCTCACCGCCTACGACTATTCGATGGCTAGCATTATCGA
>WSSedL1CaDRAFT_10001757_pt1 | contig 12029 bp, 7 predicted proteins | sample WetSurSL1Cattail_FD_9464 | JGI IMG/M metagenome (IMG submission 9464)
CCGCATTCCGGGTCTCCCCGCCGCTTTCTGCCTTCCACACGCCCAAGCCCATCACCGGCATCTCAACACCGTTGTTCAACAAGACTTTATCCTGCAAACTTCTCGGATAACCCAGCCCGATAAAACCAATTTTCTTCATATCCGTATCTCCTTTCGTATCCCCTATGGGGGAAACAATTACTGCAGCCGTATCCTGAGTAGTCAGGAAAGTAAAAATTTAAATTCCGTTTTGCAATCCAGTGCCTTTACCGTTGTTTCAATTGGGGCGTCGACAGCCTCCATCGCCCGAATGGCGACTGTGCGCTCCTCGCCTGGCATCATGCTGAAGTAGTTGTCATCAAGCAATAGCTTCGTCTTGCTCTCTATGGAGACCATCTTGACCAGAGTGTCGCTTGTCACCGTCAGCTTCCAGCCGCCCTTTACACACTGCACCGAACAGGCGAGTTGCGCTTCACGGTTATCAAACTCCGACCATGTGCAAAAATACAAGCTATCCTGACATATCTTTTCATTATCGACATAAACGTCCGCATGGATCATCTCCCGCCAACGGTCGTTGATTGTCAAATAATATTCCTCCAGGTTCATCAGCCGTATTGAATTGCCGCTACGTATGGAAATGGGCTGCTCCCATGTCTGGAGCACGCGGCCGTCGGCATGCATGTGTTTTAGCACCACACGTGCCTGCACACTGCTCCATGAAGCATTGGAAGCGACAAGGCTGATGTCGTCGATGTCACGGTAAAGATGGCACGCAACGGGTTTAAAGAGCCTGCAGAGCTGGTAGTATGACATAAGCGGCCGCTGGTCATAGTCGATGCAGCCGAACAGGATGAACATACCGCCCTTGTTGAAAGGCCAATACATGATGCCGTTGCAGGAAGAACTGCGGAAGCGCAGATAAGCGAACCCATGGTAGTCAGCCAGCATCTGCTCGATCTCCAGAGACTCCAGATAAGCCTCTATAGTTTCCAAACGATGATATTCTCCATACTGGTGTGTCCCGATCATTTCCTGCCCTGTGAGATCACGCCACTTTTTATGCCAGCCGTGCGCCTCGAAATCCTTTATTTTTACGCCCATCACCTTTTCAATGGTCTCCGGGCGGGGGTAGCTGCCGGCAAACCAGCAAGTCTCGGTGGAGAATTGGGGGTCTTTGGTAGCGTTGAAGAAATTACCCCATGTGTGCGTTTCGCCGTCCACTGGCGACTGCGCAAGCTTTTTGCCATGCGGCGAGTTTGGGATGTACGCGATATCCGGAGCCATCTCCGTGACAACCTTGGGGAACTCCTGATACAGCAGGCGTGCGCCGTAAAAAGTATCGAACATCTCGCGCCAATGGTAAGCATCCCAGAATTCCTGCTGCTCGTTTCCTCCACAGACAAGCGCAAAGCAGGGGTGGTTACGCAGATAGCGGAGCGATTCGCGGCTTTCCTGCACAACCTCCGCCACAAACTCCTCATTGAAATCCGGATAGGTATGTGTGTGAAGGAACATATCCTTCCAGAGCAGAATGCCGCTTACATCGCACATCTCGTAGAACCATTCGCTCTCGTTGTTACCACCACCCCAAATGCGCAGCAGGTTGAGGTTTGCGTTGACAGCCATGTCGATAATCGTTTGGCTTTGCGCCCTAGAGCCTGTGGCTGTCAGATAGTTGATGGGCATCAGGTTCCCGCCGAAAATAAAAACTGGATTGCCGTTGACACGGAAACGGAACGTAGGCTTGCCGTTTGGCAGTGCGCGGATGAGCTCCACCTGACGTATGCCCACGCGCTGAAATTTACGGAACAGTTCCTTGCCGTCGTAAAGCAATGTGATTTGCAGCGTATGCATGTTTTGATTTCCGTAACCGTTCGGCCACCAAAGCGAGGGACGCTCAACCCTGACGCTGCCCGAGGCACAGTTTCCACAGACGGGGAATTCCCAGAGCCATACTCTTGATTTATCTGATTCATCCGTTAGAGAAAATTGCACCTTCATATTCTCCACGCCTTTGTTGAGCGTGGCATCGATCTGAATGGTGGCGGCCTCGGCATCGGCACTGAGGACACGGAAGAGACTGTCCGCCACATACACCTCTGGATATGCCGTAATGAATACGGATTTTGGAAGGCCGATGCCCGTGACATAGCATCCGAAACCTACGAGGTCAGCACTGTATGTGCGTTGGGAGCGGCGCGTAACCGAACGGCTCCTGGCATAATCGCGCCCGTCATCGTTATCCACCGCGCAGTGCTGCAGGGCCTGCTCGGCTAAAGGCTCCACCATCCGCAGGTGCCCCTTCATGCGAACCGTCAGCACATTGCCCCTGGCCTTCAAGCCTGCACCATTGAGCGGAAACGATTGCCGCAAAAACGCATTTTTGGTTACGCCAACCAGGGTGCCGTTGACGAAAACGTCGGCAAAAGTATCCACGCTATCAAAATCCAGAAATATGTTTGGTACTGCAAGCATTTCGCCCGGCAAATCAAATTCACGCTGGTATATCCACTCCGCAGCGGATACCCATCTGCCCGCTTCCGCGGCACTTTTACCGGAAAATATGTTCTCCAGCCTCCCTGCACGGGTCAAATCCTGGTGGATTTCGCCGGGCACTTGGGCATCAAACCAATCCAACTTGTCTATGTCAGGTATTTCACCATCTTGCGGAATGCCAAGCAGTCCCGCTGCACGCCATTTTCCATCTAAACATTGCCTGATTGCTTCCATGACTGAGCCTCCTAAAAAATAAATTCGTACGCCATATTGTCTTTTACTGCTGGCTATTCAGGTTCGCAGTGCGCCGGAAATTTTCCGGAGACACCAAATAGTTCTTTTTAAACAACCTGCAAAAATACTTCGCATCACTGTAGCCGACCATCTCCGCAATCTCATAGACCTTATAGCTGCTATGAAGCAACAGATCCTCCGCCTTTTCCAGGCGCAACTTGGCCAGATAGTTCGAATATGTGTAATTGAACTTCCTTTTGATCATGTTGCTGAGATAGTAGTAGTTGATGTCGAACTTGTTGGCTATATAGGCCAGAGAGATGTCCTTGGTATAATTGTTGCAGATATACTCGTTGATACGGACAAAAAAAGCCTCATATACGTTGTTTCCGTTTTTGCAGGCATGCCAATCGCATGCATAGGTTGATACTTCCAATATCTTAGCCTTCATGCTGATATAGCTATCACATTGGGTAATGGAGTCGTTGTCCATCCCCGCTTCCTCCAGCGCCTCGGAAAGTCCCTCCAGATGAATACATAGGTAGTCCCTCATCCTTCGGATAATGTTGATCGATTCCGCCTTTCCCGTTTTACTACGTTTGATCTGCAAAAAAAGGCTGTCAATAAATTTCGCCAGTTCCTCTGTTTCATTTTTTACAATTAGGTTGATATACCTTTTATACTCTCTGATGGATAGTATATTCTGTCCGCACTTAACAAGGTTATCATAATAAGACACCCTCGTCTGGCTGAACCTGCAATCATCCTGAGCAAGGTTTGCATGCTGATACATCAGCACAAGCCCACCCAAGCCCTCCATGCATTCGCTGATGCCAAAGCAGAACATTTCCGGCATTCCGCCCATTACGGTTTGCACGGATTTATTCACCTGTCCAGGTTCTTTACTCGCCAGGTTGACGATATATACCGTTTCATTGGGAGTGGTGCACTTGATATACATTGTATTCTCTTCGCACACGCACTCCGTCAAGCCGTAGACCCCCGGTAAGTCTGCATGCCCAGCGCCTTCATGCTGCTCTTTGGCCAGCACAACGCAATAGTAATTGTAAGCGAACGTCTGTATGCCTGTACCATCATATAACCTTTTTACGTTTACAAGCTGGTTTTTCCCCGTGATATACTCATATAGAAGCATACTGTAATATTCACGTTCATGCAGCTCGGTTTCAAAAGTTTGCCTTTTAGTCCTCCAAATTTCGTTTTTCAACTCCACGAGCGTCTGAAACAGTTCCACATTGGACACAGGCTTCAGCAGATAGCTTCTGGCACGCAAGTCAACCGCCTTTTTGGCATAATCAAACCTGTCGTATGCCGAGATAAATATGACATGAATATCTGTGCAATTAATTTTGCGAAGTTCCTCCACCATAGTCAGGCCGTCCATCCCCGTCATCATAATGTCCGACAACACGATATTGGGGCGCTCTGTAAGGATGATGTCCAACGCGCGCTGTCCGTTGTCCGCCTCAAAGATCGCAGAAAACCCCAGCATCATGCTGTCGATCATTTTTTTGAGGCCTTCCCTCACGGTTTTCTGGTCGTCGACGATCAGCAGCTTGAAAATAGAATCGGTATTCTGGGATTCGTTTTCGATACACATCTGCATTTCAATTACCTCAGCCGGTTTTGTCGCGGTATGCGGGAATGACAACAGTGACCTTCGTTCCAACATTAGGATAGCTTTCAAAGCGCAAATCGCATTTTTCCATATATACGAGCCTCATGCGATGATAGATGTTTTGCAGGCCCACGCCGTTATGAGACTTGTCCACAATCACGATGCCGGCTGAGTCGCCCTTGATGGAATCCGCCAGCGCCGTGCAGGCATCGGGCTCCATGCCTTCACCGTTGTCCTCAATACCAATGCTGATCATATCGTCTGTTCCGTCTTCGTTCAGGGTTTTTGATATCTCCACATTGATTGAGCAGTCCTCATTTTTATTTCGGAAAGCATGCTTTAGCGCATTTTCCACGATGGGTTGCAGCATATACTTGATGATTGTGTAATTGTCCAGGGACTCGGCCATATCCGCCGATATATCGATCGTACATTCGATTTTATCGTGGTTTATGATATTGTAGATGCTGATAAAATCCTTAACATTTGCCAGCTCATCCCGCAGCGTAACAAAATGCTGCCGCCGGTTCATGTTGTAATTGAAATAATTCATTATGAGCTGGATGGATTCAGATATGGTCGTGTTATTCTGGAGCTCTGCGCTCATACGGATAAAGTCAAGCGCGTTGCACAGAAAGTGGGGCTTCATCTGGATTTCAAGAGATTTATAGATCGCTTCCCTTTCTGTTTCGTTGGCAGTTTTAATGTTCTGCATCAAAATGTTGATTCTTGATGTCATATCATTGAAATGTTCTGCCAGATACTGTATTTCATCTCCGCTTTTCACAATTGCCTTCGCGTTCAGATCTCCCGTCTTGACACGGTTGATCGCATTCGTCAGGATTTGTATATTGGAAGAGAACAACTTATATATAGCCAGACAGATCAATATTGAAATCAAAAAACTAATGGATGACATGGCAACAATAACAAAGATGTAATTATTGCTTCCAGACACATTCTGGGGAATATAGAGCGCAATCCATGAATTAATGCCATCGATATGTTTGTAATACGCATGATAGCCAATATTTCCCCGGGTTACCAGCCGTGGGGTATTGGATTCCGAGTATTCTTGTGTATTGGGTGCTAAAAACTCTGAAGCACTGCTGAAAATAACATTGTTTTTATAATCAATGAGCTGGATAATCTCGCCGTTTTTCAAAGTGATGTTACTGCACGGCTCCGCCAGTATCTCATCCTCCATAGACAGCTCGACGACCCCTATCAGATTATTCCTGGCTGTGGAATAAATAGGACTGTATATATGGATAACTTTCTCATTTGGGGTGGTTCCGGTTACTTGGTAATAAACATTCTCATCCTCAAGACTGCTGACATAGACTCTTCCAAGCGACGTGGAGATATCTGCATAACAGGCAGCCAGTCTTTTCTTCCAGTCGCCGTTTCTGAATCCATCGCTGTAAATAATGATATTATAAGCATTGACGATATCCTGGTCCCCATGTATCAGCCGTATGCTGCTGACATACTTGTTCATCAATCGGGCGTTATTCGTCTTGGGAATCATCGTTTGAAGCGTATCCTGAACCATACGTGCCTCAGAAATGATCGGGGTTTCTAAAAATGAAGTAATGGCGCTATCATGCGCCAGGATACTGGCGGTCTGCTGGCACAGCTGAAATCTTTCCTCAATGCTCGCACGAACCTGAACAAGGCTGGAATCCATAGCCCGGACATAGTTTTCCTTCTCGTAATGCATAAGGAATTGAGCGACAAAGTAAATGCAGATGAATGTGGGAATGTATATTGTAAGCAGAATGGTGCCCACCAATTTTGTGGCTATACTCGATTTCCATTTTCCTTTCTTGATTCTGCTCATCTTTTATTCTCCAATCCGGCAGCCCTCATATTTATCCTTTAATTGATCCCACCATGATGCCTTTTATAAAGTACTTCTGAAGGAAGGGATAAAGCACGATGACAGGGAACGATGTAATAGCCATGGCGGCCATTTGCAACGTTACAGTCGATACCTCATTGTTTTTCAGAAGCTGTTCCACGGACTCGCCCGACACCTGGGTCAATTGCTGTTCAAGGTATTGCATTGTCGAAATCATTTTCTGGAACATATGTGACAACGTTTCAAGTGATTCGCTTTTGGTATACAGCATCGTGTCAAACCAGGAATTCCACTGCCCCACGGCAACAAACAAACCTACTGCGGCGATGACCGGCGTAGATATTGGCATAATAATCCTAAAAAGTATCGTAAACTCATTGGCCCCGTCAATTTTCGCAGACTCCTCCAATGCAGCAGGCAGGCCAGTGAAGAAAGAGATGAACAGGATTGCATTGAACATATTAAACATATTTGGATATACATACACCATAAATTTGTCGAGAAGATTCAAGTCCCGCACGAGCAAATAAGTCGGAATCAATCCGCCACTGAAATACATTGTGATCAGTCCAAGCAACATATAAAAATTTCTGAATACCACTTGTTTATGGCTCACAACAAAAGCATACACTGATGTGAATATAATCGCAAGTACCGTAGTGATGACGGTCCGAAGGATGGAATTGATAGCCGCGGTTTTGAATATTGGCTCGGAAAGCACCTTTCTGTAGTTTTCCAACGTGAATTGCCTCGGCCAGAAATATAGATTTCCTTTCATTGCATCAGATCCTGTATTGAACGACAATACAAGGCAGTTATAAAACGGAAACAACACCAAGACTGCGAATACGAGTAAGAAAAATACAATCGTGATATCGTATGAACTGAAATTCCTCTGCTTATAGTTCTTCTTCATGCTTACCCCCAAGATCAAATAAACTTTACGCAATATCGCGGATACGACAGTAGAAATTCTCAAAAGAAATTTTCTCCGGTCAGTTTGTTGCTTCCCAAATTAGCCAAAAGCAACAAAACCATTGACACAACACCTTTAAGCAACCCTACCGAAGCTGCATATGAAAACCTTCCTAATGAGATCCCCACTCTCAATACATAGGTGTCTAAAATATCAGAGGTTGGATTGTTCAACGAATTCCCCAGCAGATAGCTTATTTGAAAATTTGATGCGTTCAATCCGCCGTTGAGCATGTTTCCGATATTCATGATGGCCATGATCATGACAGTCGGCAGTATGCTCGGTAAAGTCACCCTCAGCATACTCTGGAACCTGGATGCACCGTCTATTGTCGCGGCCTCATACATCTCAGGATTGATTCCCGCAATCGCTGACAGATAAATTATAGACATCCAGCCGGTTGATTTCCAGACGTCCAGCCCCAACGAGACCCACCAGAACGCACTGGGTTCACCCAGGAAGAGATACGGTTGCTTAAGAACCCCAATGGATAGAAGCATATTGTTGACAAACCCCGTTGAGGGCGAGAACCACACAGTTGCCATCAAAGCAACAACTGTCCATGAAAAGAAGTGAGGGAAATAACTGATTGTCTGCATCACTCGCTTGAACTTCGGAAACACAAGCTCATTAAGTGCCAGAGCGAGAATAATTGGCATTGGGAAAGAAAAGATGACTTTGATAATACTCATTCCCAGCGTATTGATGATCACCTGCATGATTTGCGGATCGGTGAAGATTTCCTGTATGTGTTTCAGACCGACCCATGGGCTGCCGTTGATGCCCAACTTGAACATATAATCCTTGAAAGCAATTTGCAGTCCATAGATTGGAATATAGTGAAATATTACAAGCCAAGCGATTACCGGCAATATCATTAGGTGTAAATATTTCTGGTTTATAAATTCTTTCGTTTTGTTAGCTATATAACTTTTCATTTTATGAATCCTTCTCCTAAGTGAGCAGATTAGGCGAATCTATCAGCCGGCATTTAATTCTGCGATTTGCAGATGATTTACAACACATCCGGATGCATCATCAACAGCATCCGGATGCGTTGACCTCAGCGCATTGCCAGTTCTGTGTAAACCGGAATGCCTTCAGGCATTCCACACACTGCAAACAGTGTTACTTGATGCCTCTGCCGGAATACTTGACATAGTTGGCGGTATAGGCTGCCTGCAGCTTGTCAAGTCCCAGTGCTTTGGCATCGGAGATAAGCTTCTGGTAAGCCGCGTCAAAATCGCTGTCGCTCTTTGCCAGATAAAGCGAGGGCAGGGCATTGTTCCACAGCGTCATGACTTGGGTCTGGATGGATAGCAGGTCGGAATCGGTTACGATGCCCGACAGCACATTCAAACGTTCCCAGCTTGCATATGGCTTAGCCGTATCAAGAAATGCCTTGTAATATGGTTCGTTATTGATCCTAAGATGGCGGGCAAGCGAGAAAGCCCATGTCGAGGTAATCCAGCTGAACTCAGGATTGTTCATGCCGAGATCCTTTTGCAGCTTATCAACGGGACCCGCCTCGTATTGCTTCCTGAGATCCGTAGGATTGGGAATGCCGTCGCTGTCCAAAGTATACGTGACACCTTCAACACCCTCACGCGAAAGGATCTGTCCCTGATCGGAGAGCAGGAAATCCAGATATTTAATCGCCCTCTCAGGAGTCTTGGTGCTGGCATTTATAAAGACGGCATTAAGGACGCCCACGCTGCAATAGGAGTTCAGCAGCTTTACGTTCTTGGGATCTATTCCAGCCTTGAGCGGATAATCTTTGATTTGATACGTAGCGTCAGCCAGGAAGCCACCTTCATAACCACTCAAAACCTGCCAGAAATGCCCCATATAAGCAAACATTTCTTTTTGGCTCAATAATTGCTTAAGCTGATCGGAAGTAACGGTAAAGTTTTCAGGGTTGAAGGTACCATCATGATACAGGCTATTGATGTACTTCAACGCGTCATAATATGTTTTGTCCTGAAAGTTTAACCTGACGGTTTTGTCGGGCTGGATGGAATACACATTCGTACCGCCCATCAACCTATTGATAGCCTGAGCCATGTTTTGATCTGAATTGGCATTCTTGATGTTTCCATCAAAAATCGTGAAATCGGTGCCAAATTTTGCCTTTGCAGAAGCCAACACTGTTCTAAATTCCTCCAGTGTCTTGATGCTTGGAGTGCCAAGCTGCTGGAGCATCGGATCGTTGACCATAAAAGTAACCTGGGGAGAGAAGGGCTCTTTGCATTCACTCATACGTTTCTCATCCCCGAATTGATCGACCACATAATAGAGGTTGCCGTCACTCCAGTTCAACACTTTGTCCTCATCAGTGGGAAGCACTTTCATGAAATTTGGGTCATATTGGTCGGCAAGCTTATTCAGTGGAGCAACAAATCCCTGCGAAATGAGCGTTTGCGGTATGGTACCATACGGATAGACGATAATGAAATCCGGCAGGTCCTTACCGGCAGCAAGCATTGTAGAAAGTTCCTGATGGTCCGTCGTAGACGCATTTGCGACCTCAAGTGTCACGCCGGTGAGTTTTGTAATTTCCTTTGAGATGTCGTCGTCTCCCCATTTCCAGCCATCAAGTGTGGATGGGGTGTCGATAAACGCCGTCATTGTAACCGGCTCAACCTGTTCAGTCGAGCTTTGGGTAGCCGTTGTGCCGGAAGATGTTGCCTCCGCGGCAACCGTAACGTGTGGAGTTGCAGCCTGCGTCTGTGATGCACAGCCAGCCAGCGATGCGATTACCATCAGCAGTACAAGTAAAATGGCAATATACTTTTTCATGGTGAACAAGTTACCTCCTATTGAAATTTAAAAACGACAGATCGAAATAAAAAGGAAACTGCGAATTGCTATTTCGTTTTTTTACTCGTCAAAAACTTTGCTGCATCCGGATGTTAACGTGATTAAGTTTATACTAGTCTTTGGTCGGTATCAACATCATTAATTTAATATTAGTGGACTTTTTTGGTTGTTTTCAACAATATATCTGTAATTTCGAATATACTGATACTCAATGATCCTGGTTTTTCAAATAAACCATGTACATTTCTAAAATATCCATCTAACTTTTATTTTTGTCCATTTAATTAAATTAAAATCATACTATAATTGAATATATAAGACACTTTTCAAAAACAAGCCATTCGATTTTCGAAGGATAAAACATGAAAAAGTCTCTAAAAGTAGCACTGTCATTTATCTTAATTATTTAAATCAGCGGAGAATTTTTATGAATAGAGACAATAATCATCCAAGGTTAACTGAACCACCGATTACCCATGCTTTGGATCAGTGGAATCCAGAAACGATGACACTTACCTATGAATATAATGGAAGAAATATATTGAGTATGTATTGGTATTCAGGGAACATTAGTACCCGGTTACCGCGTGACATCGGATGTGTGTATGCAGAGTGCTCCTATGATCCAGCAATTATATGTTGAACTGGAAATAATTGAAACTGCAGACGTAACTTTTAAACTAAGTGAAGAAGCAGTCAATATGAAGCCATTTCGTGCCCAAGCAAAACAGGCAATTGTTGGACAGACAGGTAGACCTCTACTTTATGGTGTAAATGGTTTGTATGATATTAAGCAGAATTTGTTAATCGCTTGGTTTGGTGCTGATTGGTCTTGGGAAGATGCAAAAATAAATGAGGAAAAAGATGGGGACCTTTCTGCAAGGATAAAGGTTCAGCTCGGACCAAAGGCCTGGTTAATCAATATTTATCCTCAATATTACAGGACTCATGATACCTTTATATCTTCTATCGTCGTCTAAATATTGGACGCTGCCTTTAACTGTACATAATTTCTTTGGACAGTATTCATCAGACTGGAATTATGTATTTGCTAATTTAATGATTTCTTCATTTCCTATAATAATACTCTATTTATTCTTGCAAAAGTACATTATATCAGGTATGACTGCTGGAGCAGTTAAGGGATGATTGCGACACGTCGCAGTATAGATAAATGTTTGAAATGCTTGATGCGACTACGTTTCAAGCATATTACAAACCTGTTGTTCCGTCAACAGTAACCTATCAACAAGTGCGGAGGTGGTAACATACCGTTCTAAGATGTTGAGACAATGTAACCCTTAAGCCAAGGTTGTAAAACTGGGGCAGTACTGCCAGCATCAAGGCAGTTAGGGGACTAGGTTATGGGTGATATGGTTAACTTAATTGAACTGGCGTTAAGCGTCGTGATAACTAATAAGCGAAAGATGCTGAAACGCTTGAACCAAAAGGTATGTAGCTGGTTGACTCACTTTATCCTTGGGTCACATGGACACAACGCTACCGGCGGATAAACAGAACCTAAGTCATCTGACAAGTTATCCATACGGAACGTGATAAGCCCATACCCCTCTCTACGTAATAGCTAGCCGTAAGGTGTGAGCCGAAGGGATACGGGTATGGGAAGGTGGAGAAAGCGAACGCCGTCCTGTAATGGGGTAAGTATATATATCTCCCGTCACGAGCGTGTACAGACTTCCACACACGGTGATTTATCACAAGAGAGTTTAAAAAATTTCGCAGGAAGGAAAGCAAATGAACGCAATAGCGTGCACACCTTATGACGTAAGTTCGAAAATGGGCAGATTTAAATTTAATTTCAAAGTGCTTCAAGCGAACGTTAAGAAACTTCAGGTGCGTATTGTAAAGGCACAGCAAACGGGAAGGCATTACAAGGTCAAACCTTGCATACATCTTCTGGAGTGGAAGGGATACTATCTTGTGGACGTGAGCCTGCGCCGTTTACTGCCCTCTATCCAGTTTTACCAAGCGGCTTGCAAGCATCGTATTCCGCTTCT
>WSSedL1CaDRAFT_10001758_pt1 | contig 12026 bp, 12 predicted proteins | sample WetSurSL1Cattail_FD_9464 | JGI IMG/M metagenome (IMG submission 9464)
GTTCAATATGGACTTACTGGGATGTTATTGGCAAGGCCCCTCATCCTAAAAATTTGAGTCCTAAAGCCGCTTGATTTTTACCTGAGTTAAAGTATTAGTCAACTTGGGTAATGATTATATTGTTATCGATCCTAGTAAATCGAAAGTAAAATTAACTGCTGAAGCCATTAAAGTAATATGTCATCGACATTTTGGGATAGGATCGGACGGAATTCTTTACGGGCCGATAAATCAAAATGGGATATTCAGCCTAAAAATTTTTAATCCGGATGGAAGCGAAGCAGAGAAGAGCGGTAATGGGATAAGGATTTTTTCTAAATATCTTGTCGATGAAGGATATATAAAAGAAAAGTCATTTAATTTGCAGACTCTCGGTGGACCGGTAGTGATTGAGATATTGGATGATCAAGGCAAAATGATTAAAGTTGATATGGGAACTGTAACCTTTAACAGTGAATTGATTCCTGTCAAAGGTTTAAAAAGAGAAGTAATTAAGGAGAATTTGACTATCGATGAAGTTGATTATCAAGTAACATGTCTTTCGATTGGTAATCCCCATTGTGTTATACCGCTCAAAAGTATATCAAGAGATCTAGCTTGGCGATTGGGGCCAAAAGTTGAGAATAATGAATTGTTTCCCAACCGGATAAACATGCAGTTATTGAAAGTTCTTGACCGAAACAATATTAATATAGAGATTTGGGAACGTGGAGCAGGTTATACAATGGCTTCCGGCAGCAGCAGTTGTGCTGCGGCAAGTGCGGCATATAAATTGGGGTTGGTCGATAATAAAATTAAAGTACATATGCCGGGTGGAGAGATAGATATAGAAATAAGAGAAGATCGGCATGTCTTTATGACTGGTTCAGTGGAAAGCGTTGCAAAGGGGAGTTTTTCAAAAGATTTATGGGAGAGAATCAAGTAGGAGAGACTGTTATGTCGTTTTTGGAGGGAGATAACTTGGGTCAACCTAAAATTTTATTAATTGCTCTGATGATGCTATGCTTATTTACCACAGGTTACAGTGAAAGCAAAAAGGAAATAAAAGCCGTCGTCGAAGAATTTCCCAACTATATATTTCATTTGCAAACTTTAGGCGGGATAGTGCCAGCAGACTCGGAATACATTTCACTTTATAAAGATTCGATGTCCAAGAAAGACCAAATATATCTTAATGAACATCGTAGTCTTCTTAATTGGGGTGATGGCAGTACCGGGCCGTTAACTGTTTTTTTATGTTTTTACCCGCATATATTAATTTTCAATCGCCAATGGAGTTTAACGAATATTTTGATTCATTAAGCAAAGCATTGCAAAATAGGGATTTTAATATGTTTATCCAAAAATATAATGGCTATTTCAGAAAAAGGGAATTGATGTTTGGCCCCAGAGATATAAAATCGGACCTCCAATCAATAATTCAATATGCTGATGTGAGATACGCAAACGATGGTTCAATTTATCAGTCATGAAGTGGGAACTCATCTTTTAATTGAGGTTTTCAATCAGGTTATGCAAATGAATCGTTTTAAATACTCCGATGGATATAAGGCATATGAAAATATGGCGGAATTTTATAATGTGAAGTTTATTTTCAAAGGGCAGCCGTTATATGGTTATGACGTTAAAAAATATTATCAGATATATACCGATTTATACGATTCGAATCAAAATATAAGTCCAACTGACTTAATGGTAAAAGGACTGGAAATCTTTACTGCGCCGCTAGACTCCTTGTCTTCGGGCACCTAACAATATGGTATGGGTCAAGAACCAAGTTATGCCAGTCAAAAAAGGGCATGATAAAAAATCAAAGGATATTTTTCCAGGATGAACTTATCTTGAATATTGATAAAAATATATCGTTAATCAATAAAACTTTATTGACTAACGATATATTTTTTGATAACATGAATATATTAAATGAGTGGAAAAATTGGGAAGGGGGTATATGAATGAGATATTTAGGAAAAAGTTCGGTTGCCTCATTTCTACGGATTGCCCTTTCAGTCGTTTGGGTAATGGGAATTGCTTTAATTGTTTTTTTAGTAGTCGGTTCTATTCTATTGATTGTTTTTGGTCCGCCGCAGGGGGCATGTATTAGTATTGGAAGTAGTCATGATATTGTATCAATTGGATTCACCAATATTCAATCCCACCCCAAAATTTTTACGCTGCAAACAGATTTTCTCCAAGTAGAATTTATGGATGCAGTAATTAAGAATTCAAAACAATTGATATTGGGTTTTTTGTCTTTGGGAATTATTATGGTTGGCTTAGGAATGGCTATTATCTATCAACTACGGAAGATATTAACAACATTAGAAGCGGGAACCCCTTTTGTGATCGAAAATGTAAACCGTATACGGAAAATTGGATTATTAATCTTTGGTGGTATAGTAGCCCAGTTTATTGCCGGTTTGTTTTTAGGTCGGGCGATTATGGAGAATGTGATTGTAAAAGGAACCATATTTACTGCAAAAAGTGGTTTCAATGGTGATACAATCTTTATTGCTTTAGTGATTTTAGTTATAGCAGAGATTTTCCGTCAGGGTACATTATTGAAGGAAGAACATGATTTAACGATTTAAGGAGGGAAATTCATGAGTATCATTGTACATCTAGATAAGGTCATGCTGGAACGAAAGGTTTCCCTAACGGAACTCGCGGAAAATGTTGGAATTACCATGGCTAATTTGTCAATCCTCAAAAGTGGAAAGGCTAAAGCCGTTCGTTTTTCTACCTTAGATTCCATTTGCCATTACCTTCAATGTCAACCTGCCGATATTTTGGAATGGATCCTTGGGGAAGAGGACAAGGATTAATATCCTCATTTCGAATAAGTATCCACAGGAGTAGAGGTTAATAAAATTCAAAATTGAGATAGGAGAAATCGAAATTGGTAAAGGGAAAGTTTAAAGTATATTTTGCCATGATAGTTATCTTTCTGTGTTTTACGGCGAATGGCTGTAAAATTTCTCCTAAATTCGAAAGAATTCTGGCGGGGGGGAGTTTACCGGCCGGCAGCATCCATGAAAGCTTAATCCCTTCTCAATTTAAAAACCATATGATTTATATCAAGACGAAAATCAATGGTAGTGAACAGGAGTATAACTTCCTTGTTGATACCGGAGCATTTATAACAGTCATTAATAAAAAAATCGCCGACTCGATGGGATTAAAAAAAGAGGCGGAAGATATCGTCGATGATGAAGTGGGCAATTCTCGGAATATCGATGTTGTCGTTTTGAAATCGCTGAAAATCGGAAACATAGCAGTCCAAAACTGCGGCGCACTGGTTGCTGATTTTGGTAATATCGAATCTTTCGGGATAAAATTTGATGGAGTGATTGGCACCAATTTTTTGCGATTTTTCATAGTCGATATTGACTACCAAAAGGAAACGCTTACTTTTTCAACCGAGCAAAGCTTCATCAATCAATTAAACGCCGGAGAAGGATTGGCATTTAGCTATGTAAACCATGATTTTCGAACCAAGCTTCAACTGGCTGACGGCAATTGGATTGACGCTTTGATCGACACCGGAAATTATGGTGATTTTTTAACGGTTCCTATCAAAAATCTGGAACAATTTAAACCATACTTAAATTGCCCGCTTATAAAATCACAAGGTGTTATAACAATGAGCGCCTTTGGGGGCTCTAGCGCCATGCTTTCCCGGTTGAGCGAAATTCAGATCGGAGCTAACCGGATCAACAATCTCCCGGTAGCGTTTGTAAATAGCGATCATATCAACATATCCAATGGGTTCCTGGCTCATTTTAACGTGATTATCAACTATCCTAAAAAGAAGATATTCTTAATCCGGAATGAAAGCAAACCGTTTGAAACCAATATATCATCCTTTGGTTTTACGCCCCAATACGATGCCAATGGAAAACTATATATTGTTGGAATCTGGGATGGATCACCCGCTGAAAAAAATGGTCTTAAAGTGGGGGATCAAATTATCAGGCTAACTTATGAAGGACCGGACAAGGCCGACCTGGTTGTCAAAAATAAAAACGGTGAAAAGGAAATCTCGTTAAAAGCAGCCATGCTGTTGCCCGAGATATAAAAAGCAAAGGGCCGTCGACCATCCAACCGTTCATGGTTCGGCTGGCGCGCATAAATACCTGTCTGATTTGGGCAAGGCATATCGTGCAGTCCTTTTGGGTAAACAGATACACGCCGTGTTGGGGCCTCAGGTCGGGCTATCCGAGGGCATGGTCTTGAATGAAAAATTGGGATAACGATTACTTTTTCAGTAGCCCTTAATTATGCATAGAAGTAATAAATTTAGTTTCGATGGATTTGTTGACAACATTGGGTTAATGTGATATTGTAATATTGTAATGTTATAACATTTGATATATTCTTAAGAGGAGGAAAATGATGTACAAGTTTAAAAACGTAGCCATCGTAGTATTATGCGTTGCAATGCTGTTTTGTTCGCTCGTAGGATATGGTAAGCAAACCAATACATCGAGAGGTGTGAAGGGTAGTACCGAATTCTGGTTTGACAAGGGTGCCGATCAGTCAAAGAATGATGACCTTGCCGCCGCATGGAAGAAAGATTCGGGCATTGATATCACTATCACGAATTACCCTGATACCGCTTCTTATCAGACGGCATTACAACAATCGATCAATCAGTCGTCTGCGCCGGGGTTGTTTACGTGGTGGAGTGGTTCTCAGCTGGAGACCCTTGTAAAAAATGGACAAATTGTCGATCTTACGAATGAATGGAAAAACTACATAGCAGCAGGGGTATCTGCAGATATTGAAAAAGCCTTCACTTACGAAGGCAAGGCATATGCCGCTCCGTACAGTATTCTGTATAACACATGCTTGTATAATAAGACTGTTTTTGACAAAGCTGGTGTAACTTCAGTCCCGAAAACATTTGATGAGTTCCTTACAGCGTGCGCTAAGATCAAAGCAATCGGTATAACCCCTATTGGTTTAAAAAATGATTCATGGGCAAGTTTCATTTGGTTTGAAGCAATCGTTGCTGCCTATGACCCACAATTGTACAAAGACATTTGCAGCGGAGCAAAGAAATATACCGTTCCTGAAATGAAGACCATTCTTACAAAATGGGAAAACATGATCAATAAAGGATATTTTGCAAAACCCGTTCTTTACTCAGATATGTATAAAGACTTTGCTAAGGGCAATATTGCAGTTATGCTTGAAGCAAGCCCAACCGCCAGTTTAATGGTTACAGATTATGGTATGACTGCCGGCAAAAACATCGATTCATTCGTTCTGCCCAGTGTAAAGTCAAGCGACAAGAGTGTTATTTTCTTTGAGGCTTCACCTATTTGCGTTGCCAAAAATAGCAAAAATGTTAAATCTGCTATCGCAGCTCTGAGAAGTTTCTATAAGCCCGCCACACAGACGGTTATGGTCAAAGACAATGGCATTGCCAACACTAGTGCCGTACCCATTGATGACCGGACCATCCAGAACATTGTTAAAATGAGCTCGAATTCCAAAAATTACAAAATGATTCTACGTTACTATGAGAATACCCCTTCTGATGTGCGCGATGTTGCCCTGACTGCTCTGTCTAAGTTTATGAATGGAGCCTCCAACGTTGATGATACTTTGAACACAATTCAGGCTAAGGCAGACACAGTATTTAAAAAGTAAATATAACTTTGTGCAGGAACCACTATGCAGGCGTGGACCACAGTTTTAATTAAACTGCGGCCCCGCCGTGCATAAAAGCAAGCAATATTGCTTACGGAACAGGAAGGTGAAGTATGATAATAAAACCTAAAGCTAGGATAAATACATCAAGTTGGACAGATTATTTGTACATAGCGCCGGCAGTTTTACTGGTTACAACTTTCTTTATTTCATCAATTATTTACACAGGCTTTCTTAGCTTTCATAATTGGGATGGTTTTTCGTCAATGACCTTTGCGGGATTTTCAAACTATATTCTTCTGTTTAAGGACCCCAATTTTAGGATTTCCGCAATGAATACGATTATTTGGGTCGTTTGTTCATTGGTAGTGTCATTGGTGTTCCCGCTTATTCTGGCAATTTTTATTTCAAAGAGTTCTTGGCTTACGGGTTTTAAAAACATTTTCTATTTTCCTACGGCGCTTTCCGCCACGGTCGGTGGAATGATTATTGTATCAATGATTTCCAAGTACGGCATACCACAGCTTTTTGCTATGCTCGGTTTTAAAAATATGATGCAGGACTGGCTGGCAGTACCCTATGTTAATACATTTATTATGATTTTTATGGGCGCTTGGCAGAGCGTTGGCCTAAACATGCTTTTGTTTCTTTCCGGACTAAAAAATATACCATCCTCACCCATTGAAGCGGCTACGATTGAAGGTGCAGGGACTTACAGTATGTACAGAAAAGTAATCTTTCCGCTGCTTAAGCCTACCACAACGGTTGTGTTACTTATGTCTCTAGTGAACAGCTTCAAAGTGTTTGATTCCATATGGGTCATGACAAAAGGGGGGCCTTACCGTTCCTCTGAAACTTTGGCGCTTACCATGTACCAGGAATCTTTTATTAACAACAAATTTGGTCTTGGTGCTGCGGTGGCAGTAGTGTTGACAGTCGTAATTATCATTGTTTCCTATTTTAATTTAAAAAGCACTTTTGGTGACAATTATTATTCTGTTTAAATTGATGTGAAATGAAGTGAAGATAAGTGACAAAGTCGAAAAAGACGATGCGAGTGGTTATTAATTTTATACTGGCTATATTAGGTATTACGTGGTTGTTCCCTGTGATGTTCACAATTTTCGGAAGCTTTAAGGGGAAGATGGAGTATAACCTCGGGAATTTTTGGGATTTTCCCAAACACAACCTATTTAGTGAAAACATGCTTACCGCGTTTAAAATGGTGGATCTGAGCAATAGTATGCTGAGCAGTTTTATTTATGCATTTTCTGGTGCAGCCTTGTCCTTGATCATAGCCACGTCGGCGGCATATGCCATCTCGCATTTGAATATCAAATTTAAAATGTTTTGGTTTATGATAATCTATAGCGGCACCATATTCCCATTCCAAATTTATCTGATCCCGGTTTATAAAGAGTATACACAATTGCATTTGTATGATACAAGACTGGGCATGATTCTTTTTTATACATCTATTTGTGTGCCTTTTATCATGTTCGTGCTGCGGAACTTCTTTATCGGCATTTCAAAAGAAATCAGTGAATCCGCAAGAATAGACGGTTGTTCGAAAATGCAGGTCTTGACTCGTATTTTCATTCCAATGGCAAAGGCACCGCTGGCAATTGTATTTCTATCACAGTTTACGTGGTGTTGGAATGACCTCATGTTTGGTCTCACTTTAACAAAAACACCGGGGATTCGCTCCGTTATGGCGGCTATCTCTTTGTTGGGTAAGAGTAATATACCTTTGCTCCTTACCGGATGTATCGTAGTATCAATTCCCACTATTATTTTATTTTTACTCCTACAAAAGAATTTTGAATCAGGTTTTGTTTACACAAGCAAATAAAAAACATGTTTACAGGGGAGCGTTTTATGGAACTGAATAAAAATTGGAAAATCTTTCTGATCCATCATTCACATACTGATATAGGTTATACAGATCGGCAGGATAAAATTATCCGTTATCACTGCGACTATCTAAACCAAGTCATTGATATTTTGAATAATTTACATTATAATGACAAAAAAGAAATAGTCAATTTTGTATGGCAGTGCGAAAATTATTGGCAGGTAAAAAACTTCTATGAACAGGCTCCGGAGCCATATAAAAAAGACTTTGAGAAATATGTTAAGAGCGGGGAAATAGGACTTTCCGGCAACTATTTAAATTTGACAGAGCTACTTAGCTATGATGTACTATATTCACGCTTAGCTCAGGCGAAGGATTACGGCGAGAAGATCAACGTACCCCTGAAAAGCGGGATGACTGCCGATATCAACGGATTTGCATGGGGTTATTCCGACGCTCTGGCCGAAAACGGTATTGAGAATCTTTTCTCATGTTTACATCCACACCATGGAATGTTTCCACTTTACAAAAAGCAAATGCCTTTTTATTGGTTAAGCCCCAAAGGCAAAAAGGTGCTGGTTTGGAACGGTGAACATTATCATTTTGGCAATGAACTATATTTTTCACCCCATGCAGGAAGCAGTTATATGCTTTTTGATGAAATATACAAAAAATCAAAAGCTGATTTGCTTTTGACCAAGGGAGAAGCCGAAACAGAAGAGGTCGAAATTAGCGTATTTTCCGAACGGCTTGAACGTTATTTGAAGAATTTGGAGGATGAAGGTTATCCCTATGATTTCGTGCCTTTTATGGTTTCGGGGTGTATTACCGATAACGCGCCGCCCAACGAGCGTATTGCAGAGCGTGCGGCATACATAAACGAGAAGTTTGCAGGTCAACTCAATGTTGAGATGACAACATTGGACCGTTTCTTCACCCATGTTAAAGAGAATTGTACCGATATTCCTGTTTATTCAGGTGACTGGACTGACTGGTGGGCGGATGGAGTAGGTTCCACCCCACAAGTGGTGAAGAATTTCCGTGATGCCCAAAGAAAATTCGACCTGTGTAAAAAGCTTGATCCAGATTGCAAGCTGGGAAATGTCAGTTACATGGAAAGTGCCGCGGAAAATCTCACGTTCTATGCGGAGCATACTTGGGGATATTCCTCATCGGTTATGGAACCATGGGAAACACTGGTGGGCGATCTTGAATTGAAAAAATCCGCATATGCCATTAATGCCAATACTGACATATGCAGAAATCTTGACCGTATTTTAGCGGCAAAAGGTGAGGTCGCAATAAGACGCGATAAACCGCAGCGTTACAAAATTATCAATCCACACAACATACCTTTTCATACCACGGTTGTGACTTATATTGAATTTTGGGAGTTTATGGGAGGAATCCCGTTTTTGGCGGATACACCAATAGAGGTATTTGACGAAAAAGCGGGTGAGATACTTAAGTCTCAGGCAACACGCGTTGCTCGCGGAACCAACGTTGAAATCCTAGTGGACATGAAACCATATGAGGAAAAGACTATCCAAATTCGCCCCACCCATAAATATAGAAATCTCACGTCTAAAAGTCACCCATACATCGGTGCGGACAGGATTAAGGACATTATCCAGCCGGAGGAATTTCAGGAAAACACCGCATGTGTTGAGACTGATTATTTTAAAGTGCTGTTCGAGCAAGGTGTTGGCATTTCATCAATCATAGATAAACATGACGGTCGTGATATGTTGCGTAATAAAATGGATTACGCACCGTTTTCCGGTGTTTATGAGGTGACGGATATTCGTACCACGGCTTGTGACGAACGAAGGAGAATGGGACGAAACCGAAAGACTGTTTCTACCAGACGATTTGCTTCACAGCTAAGTGATATCCAAATTGTTGAGAGCGGTGACATTTATGTTACTGTACAGCTTGATTATAAACTTCAAGGCACCAAATTTTATCAGGTATATATTAAAATTTATAGAAATTTACCGAGAATAGATACGATGGTTCGTATTCACAAGGAGAGTGTATGGGAACCAGAGAATCTATACATTTCACTGCCGTTTACTGCGGGTGAAAACGAAGTAAAATGGATAGACAAGACCGGCTGTGTCATCCGACCGGGTATCGATCAATTGCCTGGCAGTAACAGTGAGTTTTATTTGCTACAGAACGGAATAGTCATTGAAGGCGAGAACAAGGATGTTATTATTGCCATAAAAGATACTCCACTGGTTACTTTCGGTGATCTTAAGGCGAAACCCATACTTTTATGTGCAGGAGATGACCTAGGATTGAATCGCTCCCAGGCTTATGCATGGGTAATGAATAATTTTTGGGAGACTAATTTTAAAGTTGATCTTGGGGGCTTTTATGAATTTGCCTACTCTGTAATAGTGGCGGAAAAGCAGCCAATAGATAAAGCTATAAAGTTGTGCGAGGCTCAAAACGAAGGTGTTATTTCAATGTATATTTGAGGATGACTACATGACGTATATTTTGATGGATGTGGGGGGGACTCAGATAAAGGCGCAGGCCTATGCCGAAGGGCCCAGCCCCTGCATCAGTGGAATAACTGTTTTCGATGCTAATTCGAGATCTATGAAGAGTGAAATATTTGGAACTTTTGCTGGGATTATTGATTCATTTTTGATGAGATTACCAGCGGCAGATCAGAGGTTAGACGGTATCGGGATGGCCTTTCCCGGCCCGTTTGACTATGAAAATGGTATTAGCCTTATGCAAGGATTAGGGAAATACGATGCAATCTATGGGTGCAATATTCGGCAGGAGCTTAAAAAGATTCGATCGAATTTGATACCTGTTGACCTTCCTTTTGTTTTCTTACATGATGTTGAAGCCTTTGCTCTAGGGGAAGTCCGGTTTGGTGAAGCCTCCCAAAGTAGCCGGGTATTGTTTGTATGCATTGGTACGGGTGCCGGATCAGCTTTTTGCGAAAAGGGTTTGATAATCAAGGAACCAGTAAACGGTGTGCCTAAGAATGGTTGGATATATAACATACCCTATCGCGACGGTATAATTGATGATTATGTGTCCGTGCGGGGGCTGGAGAAAATCTCAGAACGTTTTTTTGAAAAGCTCCTCGACGGTGCGGCTCTTTCAGTACTTTGTAACCAAGGTGATTCTCGTGCCCTAGCGGTGTATTCTGAGTTTGGTGAGGATGTAGCGCAAGCGCTCGCTCCATTTTTATTGTCTTTTAAGCCAAATACTCTTGTACTTGGCGGACAGATATCCAAAAGTTTTTGCTATTTCGGTACAGCACTGGAGAAGCTTTGTTTTGAATTAGGCATTAAAATAGCGATATCATTTAATACTTCCGAAAGTATCTTGAAAGGATTAAGGTCAGTATTGACAGAGCCGTGTGCTCGCAGTCAAAATGACAAAGAGGAAGGGTTTTAACTTATGGAACTAAAGAGAGATAAAAGTGCGTCTTCTCTATATTTTCAAATCGAAAGTATCATAAAAGAGCAAATTGAAAACGGGGAATATAATTATGGCGATATTTTACCTAGTGAAAATGAGCTGCAACGCATTTATAACGTGAGCCGAGTTACTATCAGACAGGCGATGAAAGACCTTGCCAATGACGGGTATTTAAAGTCGTCACGAGGCATTGGAACAATGGTGGTCTTTGAAAAAATTGATGAAAATGTTAAGCGAGTTATTAGCTTTTCGAAAGAAATGGAGCAGCACGGCATAACAATGGAAACGTCCTACTGCCGCATGTCTATAGAAAAGAGCGGAAAGTATGTTGCATCAAAATTGAACATTCTTGAAGATGATGAAGTATATAAACTTGTTCGCGTGAGGTGTGTTAAAAATGCTCCCTTGGTTTATTCGATTACCTATTTGAAGAAAATATGTGAGTTTTCTCTAGACGTAAATTTGTACAAAGAGTCGCTCTATAACCTGCTTGAAACACAATACGGTATTAAAATTGTTAAAGGTCAGGATACGTTTGAAGCGACATTGGCGGATAAAAGAATCGGAGAGTTTCTTAAAATATCGGAGGGAGCGCCTGTTTTCAAGAGATCCCGTATCACCTTTGATCAAAACGAAAATATTGTGGAATATACTTACTGCTATTATCCGGGTGAAAAATATAAATATTCAGTGGATTTATGATCCATAAGCTTAGCATTGCGAAAGGAACTGGAACTATGTCTAATGGATATGCTAAATATGGAAACTATGATCTTTCACCCCGCATGAAGGTGGAAGGACTTGATAGCGAAGCTATTGTGGGTTATGGTGCTCTGGTGGCGGAAATAGAAAAATGCAAGAAACAGGGGAAAATGATATTTACTTTTGACCTGTATCCTGGTGTTGACAAAGATAGCTTACTTGCACAACTGGAAACGCTTAACCCTGACCTTATGATTGAAAGCGAGGATTGTGTATTAACTAAAGAGGAGCTTAGCCAATTATTTGAAAGCGATATGACTGACGACTGTGTTTTTGGTATTATGACCCACAAAAAAAT
>WSSedL1CaDRAFT_10001759_pt1 | contig 12026 bp, 11 predicted proteins | sample WetSurSL1Cattail_FD_9464 | JGI IMG/M metagenome (IMG submission 9464)
GCGGCGGGACTATGTAACTCTCGAAGGCGCAATCGCCTGCGGCACGCCCTTCCCGCTTGGCGAAGCTGCGCAAGCCGTCGCCGCGGGCGACAAGACTTAGCTGCATCAGACCGGATGCGTGACACTGCCGGCCGGTGTTACGGCCCTGCGTATCTCGCCACCTCTTGCCGAGCCCGGTATCTGGCAGGTTCGCCTGCGCGATCACGTCAAAGGGCAAACCGTCTGGATGCGGAGCACCGATCTGACCGCCACGCCATAGGCGAGCAAGGGCGCGCCCGCAGGAAGCTGAGCGATGGGGTGCTGCCTAGCTCAGCCTGTCCGCCAGCCGCAGCATCAAATCCATGCGTTCGTGGAAAATTGCGACGACCAGCGAAGGCGCGTCGTCACGCGGCAGGCAAAAGATATAGTGATGCTCGCAACGGACCATGCGCAGCGCGGGATAGAGCGCGGTCATGTCTTTGAACACACCCTCTCCCGCCGCAAGGCGTGCAATGCCGCCTTCCAGCTTGGCGATATAGCTGCGCACCTGCGCATCGCCCCATTGTTTGCGCGTGTAACGAATGATTTCCCGTAAGTCGGCTTCCGCCGCCGCCGTCAAAATATAGTCGGTGGTCAAGCGCGGTTATCTCCGCCCAGTTCCTCGTCCACGATGGCCTCGATGCTTTTGGTGGAGACCTTGCCGCTGAGACCCTCGGCGATCCGCTCCCCCAGCAGCGCCTTCAACTCCTGCCATGCCTGATCACCGTCCGAATGGGCGTCGAAAAGGCGCTCGATGGCATATTGCTTGATTGTCTTACCCTGCAGCGCAGCCAAGGCTTTCAGGCTCTGGTGCTGCTGATCGGTTATATCGATGGTGAGACGGCTCATAGATACCTCGCAAACTCGAACAAACCCACATTCGCACAAATGTAGGTTTGTTTCTAGGGGCATGGGAAGGAGGGGGCCCGCCCGCCCCTGTCTGATGCGCTTTGCCGAGGCACAAACTGGATGCGGAGCACCGATCTGACCGCCACGCCATAGGCGAAATTTGTTCCAAATCGTCGCTGCGCGCATAATTCTCCGTTTACACGAACAACACGCCTCCATTGACCAAAAGTTGTGCCCCGGTGTTTAATCCCTTGGAGCCGAAAATGCCTGTCATGAGCGCCACGCCGACGCGGTGAACCCCGCCATGTCGCAAGCGCGCGGATACAAGAGCCTCTGCGGCGCGAGCCGCGGACGTAGAGATGCGCGCCTGGACTCTCACACCAGGTTTTCTGCTCGCGGCACCAGCGGGACATCCTACAGGGCCGTGAGCGGCGTGATGGTGGGAGGTGGCATGCTTGTAGTGGAGCGCGCCGATCTCGCGCAGATGAGATCGTATCTCTATCAGGCAGACGGCGTGTTGATCGCCGCCCTGAAGGCTTGTGAGGGCAAGACGTTGCGAAATTTGAGAAGCGCCACCCTGTCGGCACAAAGGCCCGATTGGCGCTCGACCTCATGCTCTACACCGGCGTCCGTAGAAGCGACGTGGTGAAGCTGGGGCCGCAGATGGAACGAGACGGCAAGCTGATTTTCAGTGAAACCAAGGGCCGCGCGAAGATTGTCAAGACGCACGAATTGCCGATCTTGGAACCGCTACGCTGTAGCATTGACGCCACCCCCACTGGGCACCTCGTTTACCTCGTGACCGCCTTCGGGCGTCCGCACTCGGTTAAGGCGTTTGGCAATTGGTTCAAACGCCGGTGCCGGGAAGCCGGTGTCGCGGCCGATCTGTCGGCACACGGCCTTCGCAAGCTGGGTGCCCAACGGTGCGCCGAAGCCGGTGCGAGCGAACATCAAATCATGGCGCTGTTCGGATGGGCGAGCACGAAACAGTCGGCGCTCTACACCCGCAAGGCGAGCCGCACGAAGCTTGAAGCAGAAGCCGCGCCCATGCTGGCCGGACAGAACGGCAACAGATTGTCCCACCTTTTCCCGGTGGTGGCGTCCGGTGGGACAAATAGGAGAAAAAAGTCTTGAAAAACAATCCCTTAGAAACGGGATGGTGCCCAGGGGCGGACTATCAACATATTGAAATTACTGTGTTTACGTACGAAGCGGTGTAAATACGGTGTAGCGAAGGGTCTGGAATCGAACCACCGCCGCTTGGCTGGCATAGTTTAGCCCCCTCTCGCCGTTACGCCTATCCGACCGCGTGATCGAGGAATGCCCCAGCGCCGGACCTCGACATGGCTCCGTGATAGAATCACGCGTCGCATCGGGGGGATGGGCATGTCCAGGACCGGCATCGCTATCACCGCGGCGCTTCTGTTGGGATTCACCGCATCACCCTGCCCGGTCTTCGCGGCCCCTTCACCGAGCCTCTATTATGTTCAGGCCGGTGCGCCTGCGTGCCGGCGAGTTATAGACCTGGAGAAAGTCCCCGCCTTATGGCGTGCCACACCAAACTTGCATGCCAAGGATTTTGTGGCGCGCGGATGTGTTTGGCTTTCGTCCAACACGGTCGTGTCGTGGGACGGCCGCCGCCGCGATTTCTACTTCGCGCGCATCACCACCGGTGATCGGCATCCGTTTTTCGTCTATGCCAATGACATCGGTCTATCGCCCTATCACGATCCGCTCAAGCGCGACTATGTGACGGCGGAAGGCGCGATCGCCTGCGGCACGCCCTTCCGGATCGCGGAAGCGTCTCAAGCCGTCGCCGCGGGCGACAAAACTTGGCTGCGACAGACCGGATGCGTGACGCTGCCTGCGGGCGTTGCGGCGCTGCGCATCGCGCCTGCGGTTGCCGAGCCGGGCACCTGGCAAGTACGTCTGCAGGGCCACCCCCAGGGGCAAACGGTCTGGATGCGGAGCACCGATCTGACCGCCACGCCATAGGCGAAATTTGTTCAAAATCGTCGCGCCGCGCATAACACTCCGTTTACACGAACACTCCGCCTGACTTGACCAAAAGTTGTGCCCCGGTGTTTTATTCCCTTGGAACCGAAAACACCTGTCATGAGCGCCACACCGACGCGGTAACCCCGCCTGTCGGAAGCGCGGATAAAGGACCCTCTACGGCGCAAGCCGCAGACGGAAAGAAGCGCGCCTGGACTCTCACACCAGGTTTTCAGCTCCCGGCACCCGCGGGACATTCGATGGGGCCGTGAGCGGCGTGATGGTGGGAGGTGGCATGCTTGCAGTAGAGCGCGCCGATCTCGCGCAGATGAGATCGTATCTCTATCAAGCAGACGGCGTACTGATCGCCGCCTTGAATGCCGGTGAAGGCGCGTTGCCCGATACGTTACAGAACACCTATTGGGCCGCGGCCGTCCTGATCGAACAGGCGCTGGCCGTTGCCGAGCGTCTCGAAATGCGCAGTGATGGGTTGGAGGACGGGGCCGGAATCTGAAGCCGGGCGGCGGTGAGCGAAAGGGATGAGGCATAATCGGATTTCGGCGCTACCACGCGGGCGACACTTGTCCGGAATGCGGCAAGCGCACGCGGATCGCCGAGGTCAGCCGAACGCGGAACAGTCACCCTTGTTAGCGAACCAGCCCAAGAAACCGGAGGTCACAACCGTCGGCCCCTCCCGATAGCTCGCATTGCAGACCCATCCGCTAATTCTAAGCGATTGAACTTATGGGGGAACAACCCCTTACGGCAAAATCATTGCTTCTGCCTCCGCTTATGCCAAAGATTATGGATGATTTCAGACGACAGCATCAAGCAAGCGGTAGAGGCCGGCGAGAAGAATCAGCGCACGGCGGAGCTCGTTTTTAACTGGTGCGCGCACGCCCGTATCAAGCGCTTTGGCGGCGGCGGAATGATCGAGCAGATGTACGGCGTGCCAATCGGTCATATGGGGCTCGAATGCGCCCATGCACCCGCTGGCGGTATGCAAGCCTGGGACCTGGAAAACTCGGCCCTCGTCTTCTATGACGACAATTGTGTGAATTGCACTCACAGGCAGCCAGTCCGGCTGCCCAATCTCACAAAGCTGGTGGCCGAGCGCGAAGAGCGTCGGCGCATTCGCAAGCTTGAGCAGGATCGTATTGAGCTGGAAGTAGCCGACGACCTTGCGAAGCGCGATGCAGCTAGAGCACAAGTCCGGGCTCAGCTAGATGCTGTTGCAGCATCAAACCTCGACCTGCTGGCAAGTCTCGATCGTGAGCGCGATGCTGTAGCTTCCGCGACCATTATCAAAGTCGCGGAAATGGCTCCAGAGACCTTCCCACCGCCGCTGGTCGAATACCTATTTGCGACCATATCCGAAAATAGGATCAATCTATCCGATACATCGCTGCAAATACTTGCCAGGCTTCCTGGCATCGACCCAACGAAGCTGGTGAATGCTGCTCTTGCCTCACATTACGGTTCAACTGAAGCCACGCTGCCCATCATCGAGGCGAATGCGGCTGCGGCCTCTGATGAGTTTGTCGGCCCTGCAGTCGGCCGCCTTGTTAGTTTGGCGACCGTGAGTCATGGGCCATTCATGCACGACCGGCAGACATTCCCCGCCCCATTGCTGCAAATTTACAGGTATCACTCGAAGGCCGTTCGCGAGGCCCTAAGCCGGATCATTGGTTCCAGCGAAGCCTACAGCGTGGGCTTGGCGGCTCGCGGGCTCTTGGTTCTCGTCGAGCACGACCCATCTCTTACCGGCTTCATGACGGACGACTTGCTAGCAAAACTCGCGCGTGCGAAATGGCTGGTCAAAGGCGATGACGATGGTGTGCGTGATGCGCTGAGTGATATCCGCAAGGTCCTTGTCAAAGCGTTCTATGCGGCGCCGAAGGTGGTTGATATATCTATTCAGCAATATCTCGCCGGTGCGTCGGCTGAGGGAATCAATGCACTCCATAGGCTATATAGCGATGTCCTGTACCGAAACCATTTCGACGGCGGTCGCAAGACCATAGGCGAGGCCGAGCGCATCGCGTTCAAGCGGCTTATCACTGCAACGAGCCAATACGGAACAGATATCGATGATGACCGCTTCGATGTCGCCATGGACTCCATCCATATGGACGTGGGCGACCTTGCACCGCTCATCGTGGAGGAGATCGACTTTCTCCTCGGCACTGCAGCAATCATTCTAGACAAGCTCAAAGTCGAGCTAGCGAAGCCGCAAGACCCAAAAGATCCGAGCGCATTCTATAAACGCATGGGAATCAAACAGCGTCTAGAGGCCCCGGCACAAACATATATTCGGTGGGCTTGTCAGGCGGCAAGCGGAGCCGGTGCAGACGCGATTGAGAAGGTTCTGTCGTTCTACGCAGGCCTGCCGGAAGAGAATACCGAGCTAAAAAGTCCGATCATCGGACAATTCTCGGATTTCGCTGAGAACGCCGAAGGCCTGAAGCTGTGCTTGCCCTATTATTATTCTGCGATGGTAGGTCCATCGCAATTGTTACGCTCCTACGCGGCGACCGCTCTCGGCGAACTGTCCCGTCAGGCGTTGGAGAACACACCGGGCCTCGTCTTTGAGGCATTCGTTGCCTTAATGACTGACCCGTTTGTGGTCGTTCATCGCGCCGCGGTGCGCGCCCTTGAGCGCTTCTCCCTCCCTGACGAAGTCAAACCGCAAGCCAAAAAGGCCCTCTCTGATATCATCCTTTACTACGCAAAGGCGAGAGACGACGACGCATTCCTAGTCACCGCCGTTGAAATCTTTGCGCATCGCTACGTGGACGAAGCCAGATTGGCCGGCAAGCTAGGTGACATCCTGCTCGACATACTGATGACTGTCGAGCCCGAGGTCATTCTGCGAAAAACACGGTACGGCCTCCCGATCTTCTCGCAGAATCCCAACTACATAAAACTTTTCCTGAAACTTCTGAACTCGGCAACTTCCGAATACGACATCGAAGCACTCTTGAACCAGCTTGACCGGCGTCCGCCAACAGACCTGAAAACCTATGCCGCAGAACTTGCCAAAGCCGGTGTTCACGTCGCGCACCATCGACTCTATGAGGTACACACGATTATCGAGACGTTGACGGCCTGTGGCGCCTGGTCCGATGCATCAGCAATGCTGACAGAAATTCTGGAAAGCTATCCAGACAATATGCACTACAAATCAAGGCGGCTGCTGGTCCAGCGGTATCGCATTTCGTGCGATGTTGAAGCGACAGTCGCGATGAACGATTCTGCCGCGCTTACCGTCCTCGCGAAAGAATGGTCGGACAATTTAGCAGAACAACAAAAGTATGACGAAGAGAACAGACCAAAGGATCGTCCACTCGGAAGGTTATTCGGCACGGATTGAGGCGCTTCTTGCGTTGCGTGCCGATGACACAAACGCCGATGGTGACCGTCTGAAAACGGCGGCTGAGAAATTGCGCGCTGCGGCCGATAGCTTTGGCGTGGCAGCCAGCGCATCCATCTATGCCGCATTTGCGGAGCTCACTCACCTTATTGGGCTGCTTTATGATTGGCGCGCTGCGATTCGAACTGCAACTTCAGATGCACAACGCTTTCTGGCGGCAGCCCAAACTAGGGCCGTGGACTGGCTTACTACCTTCGGCTCGGCTCCTGACCTCGCCCAGATGAAGGGAGTGGCGGAAACTATTCGTGACACCAGCTCTGTTCATGACGTTTCGACCATAGCGAAAACGCTGGCCGGTATTCCCATCCCGGTCGGCATGTATGCGCGTCCCAAGCCTGATGGCCGCACCCTGGCCGAACGAATGGGAAGCGAGCGTATCGAAATGTCGAAGAAGCCGCTCGACCTTACCGTTGCCTTTGTGACGTTCACCATTGACGGCCGCCCCTTGGGCGATATCCATTACGTGAAGCCGGGCGCAACCCATGACATGGATATCGAGGTGCGGGTTTCGCGGTGGCCTGAAGATGCCACGCACCTGATGCTGGAGCCAGTTACGGTTGAGCCGGCCGGCACCTACGAATTGCCGACGTTCGAAATTAAAGCACCCAAGGGTAATGCCGGTCCCTTTAAGCTGTCGGCTAAAGGACGCGTCGTTCTCAAGGTGCCCCAGCAATTCGGTGCCCGCCCCTACGAGTTCAAATATGCGGCGCGGTTCATTCCCGCGGGGACGGAGCAGCCCGTCGAGGTGGCGGGTCAGCGCACACTGTCTTTGGAGGGGTTAGACATCCAGCAGGACCCCATTACCGGATATTCACCGATTGATGAGAAGCTGATGCAGGCGCGCAATACTTTGCGAGCGATGCCCTACATTCCGCAAGATGAGCTTTCCGACCTTCTGACCATCGCACAATCGGTCGGCAATTACCTTGGACAAGTCGTCCAGGACGACATCTTCACCACGACGACCTCTGAAAAGGACTATCAGAAGGCGTTGCGAGCACATCTGCGGGCGAATGCCAAGATTGGCTCACAACTGGAGGAACACCCCCGCGCTGCCGGCGGTATCACGGATCTGTCGTTCAAGGGTATCCGCATCGAGCTCAAAGTCGAGAACGACCAACGCATCACGATTAAGGATTGCGCGCGTTATGTCGGGCAGACTGCCACTTACACGATTGGCTCCGGCAAACATGTGGGCGTTCTTTGTGTTCTCGACAGCTCGCCCAAGACCGTCGCGCCGTTCCCGATGCAGGATGGTATTGCCATTTACCCGCTTCAGGAAGGCAATGGAACGCCCATCTACATCCTCATATTCCTGATGCAAGGCAATCTTGCCACCCCGAGCAGCCTGTCACGATAACGATCCGTATCGACAGGAGAGAACGGGCTAATTCTTCTCGGCGACATCCGTCTGTTCAACGGCTATCCCATCGGCAGATTCTACTACGGCCACTATTTCAAGGGGTGCGGCGACCGCTTCTGCGGCAGGTACAGCATCAGCGCTGGCAGGTGACGCTTTGAGTGGTAACCGAAGGAAAACAGCTATCAAGCCGCCTGAGCTTGGGCGCGCTCCTTGAGCAGTCGGCCGGTTTTTTTGTCGACGGAGTAGCCAGCGTTTCTCAGAGCGATGAGCACATCGCCGAGATGAAGATTGTCAAGCAGGAGATGCTTGCGGATCGCTTTGGTGAGCACGTGTGCGTAGACATAGCTCGGGTTGGCCGCTCGCTCTGCGTCAAGCTCGGCAATAGCCTCATGAATAAGCGAGGTCGCATCGCCCTTCTCGGAGATCGCCGTCTTGGGAGACTTTTTGGAGTCCGTGGGCTTTTGGACGGTCAGGATGAGATCGACCGTTACGACGCCCTCCGATCCCGAGTTTAGTCCTTTTACCGAACGCTGGCCCTTGTCGAGGATCGCGACATGCACGGGCGCGGCCGCGAACCCTGCATCGCGGAGCGCTCTTTGCACCACTCCCCAAATCCTGCCGCTGCTATTGCCGAACACAACCGACATATGCCGACCTGGCTTGAGCACGCGGAAGGCTTCGGAAAACGCCTCCCGCAATAGGCTTTCATATCGTTGTTCCGAGCCGCCCTTGCGGCTTCCCGTCGTGTGAACAACGGCTTCGTTGGTGTTGTCGGTGATCTTGCCCAACCATGCCTCGTGAAAGAGGCTCATGTCGCTATAGAAGATATTGCTGCCAAACGGAGGGTCCGTGAAAACGTAGTCAATGGACGCGTCCTTCAAGTGCGCCAGCTTGTTCGCGGAAGCGAGGTGGTAGGAGACCTCCTTGGATTTTTCTCGCGCAAAGAGCGGACCGTCCCCGGACGCGAGCGTTTCATCGGCGCGAATGGCGGCCGTTACTTTGCGCTCGAACAGCTCGAAAACGTTCCACTCATAATAGACAGGGGCGATGTAATAGGTCTGGTTTTGCGCGTTGAGAGGGCGCTGGGCGCTCCACTGATAGCGTCTCGATGCGCGCGCGAGAATCGCCGTGAATGAGAATTTGAGCTTCTGGCGGATCGCGGGATCGCGCGTAGTCTCTATCGCGCTCCATAGTTCAAGCAGGGCTATCGCATTTCTTGCCGAGAAGAATTGCGATGTCTGCGTCATTCCGGCTTTGCCCAAGCCGGAGCGGCTGTACATCTCCCGGCTTTGATCAATCACGAGTTTGGGCACGAGCTTTAGGCGCTCATCCTGCGCAGCAAGCTCGATCATTTCCCAATCGAACTTGCTCACGCCCTGAGTGACCAACTTGCCATTCGAGCCCTCGACAACAACCTCGACCGGGACATCCGCCCCGCGCGGCCACGACCGGCGCTCGAATGCGTGCGCGCACTTGGGACACGCCTTGGGCGGCGCGCCGCGAGGAGAGAGATGCTCGAAATAAACCAGTTCGGCTCGGCAGCCGGGGCATCGGTATGAAAAGGACCAGACCGTTCGCGTAATTTCGACCATCTTACGATCAGAGGCGCGACGTGTTTGATAAAGCGTGCCGAGCCTTTCGCGCGCGCGCGTCATGACCGCGTCGGCCGCCGCGCGGTATTCCTTAGCTGGGACTTGCGCGAGATACCCACAGGCAATGTGTTGCCCCAGAACGGAGATATCGCTCAAAACCGCCTTGCGGTTTGCCATCATGGCGGCAAGGCCAGTCATCCCCGATCCCGCGAATATGTCAGCGACCGTATCGCCAGGCTCGGTGAATGACTCGATAAACGGCTGAATGGCGGCGACAGGCACCTTTGTGAGATAGGCGTGGCAATTGTAGATCGGGTCCGTGCGGGGCGCGGTGATTGTCTCGGGGGGGAGTTCGTTGTTGTGTTTCATGCCCGCATCGTCGCCAGAGTGGAAACTCAGAGTCTGTAGACTCATGTGTCTCAGATTCCTAGCCTCGAAGCAAGGAGATTCGAGGCGAACGTGGGAAAGTATGAAGAACCGAAAGAGATATTGGCGCAAAACCTTCGCCGCCTGAGGAAGAGTGCAGGACTATCGCAAGAAGAGCTTGCTGATCGCGCCGGTCTACACCGGACCTATATTAGCTCCGTCGAGCGCGCGGAGCGAAACATATCCCTCGAAAACCTCTTTTTACTAGCCAAAGCGCTGGGCGCTGAACCCGCTGATCTTGTTCGGCCCTTGAAGCTGCGGGAGCCTGATTGATGGGTTTTAAGGTCGATAGCAGCTTCCTCAAATTTCTGACCATGGGGGCCCTTGGCGTGCGCAAGGTCGCCGCCGAATTGCGCTTGATGGGTTTTGAGCCGATAGAACTCGAGCGCTATTGCGGCTCGAACAAAATCTGGGCGACGAAGGTTAAGCGCCTCCGGCTCGCCGATCTTCTGTGCGTACGCACGGGTCTTCGCATCGAGGTCCGCGCGAAGAGCGACCTTAAGATTCGCATGAGCGATGCCCCCAATAATCCCGAACGTACATGGGACGCGGGGCTGCGCGATCAGGACGTGGTGGCGCTCATTGCCTGCAAGAACGACGGGCCGCTGCCGGTTCCCGCCGAACATGCTGTTTACTTTACGGCGAAGGCTTTGCGCGAGTCCGTGGATTCGTCACGGCTCGGCCCCCCAAAATCCGCATCCGAAGGCGCTGAGCGCGACCGAACCTGGCCCGCCGTCGTACCGTCCCGCTCTGGCGTGGTGATCTCGGTTGATGCGGGTAAGCTTGCCGTGTCCATGGACGGCGACGGTCAGCCGGCGCGCAAACAGACTTACACGCTGGCGGGCAAGCACGCCTATGTCAAACAAGGTGATGCATTCGTGGCCGAGGTTAGCATTCTGGCGGGCGCGCCCTCTTGTTTGGCCGACCTCCAAAGTCGGTTGCAGGATGCGTACATGCCCTTGCTGCAGGCAGTCTCCGCAAATCCGCTGGATCGCTACGCGGCGGCGAAGGCGCTTCGGTTTCGGCCGGACCTTCGCGCTGAGGCACTGCCGGTATTGGAGGTCGAGTTGGACCGGCCGCAGGACCTGCGGGTGACGCTCGAAGTCGCCGGGAGCGCGGCTGCACTGGGGTCCGGAAAGGGCCAGGAGAGGATCGTCAGCATACTTTGGAGCGACGAAGCGCCCGAGATGAGCATGGAAGCCATCCTCATTCTGACCGAACTCGGAGGTGATTTCGCGATCGGAGAGCTTCGCCGGGTTATCGGCCATGATCGTTTCCGGAACGATGAGCGCAGGCAGGCCGCGATTTGGGGGCTGGGAAAGGCGGGCGCGAAATCCTACGCGGACCTCTCGGCGCTCGTGGGCGATGCGGACGACAATTGCGCGTACCACGCCATAGTGGGATTCGGCGCGGATACACCCGCCGCCGTAATCGCCCAGCTCATCGATTTGCTGGTCAGCGGCGATCCGAGGATCACCGCTGGTGCCTCCGAGGCCCTTCGGATGATCGGCAGTGCGGAGGTACTCTCGCAACTCGCAGCCGCCGCGACGGCCAATCCCGCATGTGGATGGCTGCTGGCTACTATCGGCAAGCTTTCCCCCGCGCTTGTGAGGGCAACGCTCGCTGGAAGCAACTTGCTTACCCAGCTTGAGCCGATGCTGCTGCTTTCTCCGGCAACCAACTGGCTTGCGCAGGAAGACCGTGTTGCCGATCTCGTATTCCTTCACAATCAAGCCTTGCCCGAATAGCGTATCCTAGGAGGGCTCCTTGGTCGTGGTCCGGTGGCAAAACGAACCGAGCCTACTTCGCCTTCATAGCCGCCACCACATCTGGCACCACCTTCTCGACCGAGCGGCCGATCACGTAGCCGCTCATGCCGATTTTGACGATCGCCCACAGCTCCAGCACTTCCGGCTGCGACAATCCCGGAGCCGTCCAGCCGAACCAGCGCGCCACGATCAGGCCGACGAAGATCAGCATCGTGATCGGGCGCCAGGACGACGCCAGCCAATTTTTGCTCTGCGCTTCCGCCAGAACGATGCTGGCCGCCGCTTTGGCAAGGTCGGTGTCGGCGGCCAGCTTCGCCAGTTCGCCGTTCTGCTGCATCTCGAACAGCTTCAGCTTGGCCTCATTGGCCTTATCGGGGTCCGGAAAAATGCGATCGAAGATCTTCCCGCCCAGATTGGCGAGGATGGAAACCCATTCCATAGCCGTGTTCCTTTCCGCCGCGCGGCCGCGCGGGCGTTTGGTTGGTGGTGGTGTTGGTGGATTGGCGGCCTAGTGGCGCCCGTCTTTGGCCTGCAGCCGTTCCAGGCGCTCGGCGAGCCGGTCGAGATTGCGCTCGAAGCGT
>WSSedL1CaDRAFT_10001760_pt1 | contig 12023 bp, 6 predicted proteins | sample WetSurSL1Cattail_FD_9464 | JGI IMG/M metagenome (IMG submission 9464)
CCCAGCCATATCGGGTTCGATCATGGCTTGACCGGCAGCCAGAGCCTTATCTACCGCGGCGGCGAGCCAGGGACGACCGACCATCGCCCGACCGATCATCACCGCGTCGGCGCCCGATTGGACTAGCGCTGTACGAGCGGTCTGCCCGTCCACGATGTCGCCGTTGACGATCACCGGCAGACCGGTCGCCGTCTTGACCGCCGCAACCGCCCGCCAATCGGCCGCCCCCTTATAGAACTGGTTGCGGGTGCGGCCGTGCACTATGACCGCCGCGGCGCCGCACCCTTCCGCTATCGCCGCCAGTTCCGGCGCGTTCCGGGAAAGATGGTCCCAGCCGAGGCGCATTTTCACCGTCACCGGACGTGAGGCGGCGGATACCGCCGCGGCGATGATGGCTTTGGCCTTAGCCAGATCGCACATCAGCGCCGCACCCGACTGCTTGCCCGCCACTTCGTGAGTGGGGCAACCGAAATTGAGATCGACGATGTCGGCCCCGGCCGCTTCGGCCATGTTGGCGCCGCGGGAGAATTCGTCGGGTTCGCGGCCGGTGATCTGCACCACGCGGGGACGAATGCCGTCGTCGGCCATTCGCCTCGCCATGGCGCGGTTGCCGGCCGCCAGCATCTCGCCCGCCACCATTTCGCCGACGACGTAGGACGCGCCGCATTTCACGCAAGCTTTGCGGAACGGCAAATCGGTTACGCCGGCCATCGGTGCAACCAGCACTCGGCCGGCGACGATCACATCGCCTATGCGGAAAGGATCGGACATCTGCCGATCTTATCTCGGCAACAGACTGGTTCCCATCAGGAATTCGTCGACCGCGCATGCACATTGCCGGCCTTCGCGGATCGCCCACACCACCAGGGATTGCCCTCGGCGCATATCGCCACAGGCGAAGATGCGCGGCGTCGTGGTCTTGTAATCCGCGTCATCGGCCTTGACGTTGCCCCGTCCGTCGAGATCGACGCCGGCCTGCTCGACCAACCCAGCCTTGCGTGGACCGGTAAAGCCCATCGCCAAAAGCACCAGATCGCATTCCAGGACGAATTCGCTGCCCTTCACCGGCGCCGGCGACATGCGGCCGTTCTTATCCTTCTGCCACTCGACCTCGACGCATTCGAGCGTCTTGATCTTGCCGCCGTCGCCCTTGGCGCGGATGGCCGACGCCGCCCACAAGGTGGTGCAGCCTTCTTCCTGCGACGAAGAAATCCTAAGCTTCACCGGCCAGTCCGGCCATGTGGTCAGTTTGTCTTCCTTTTCCGGCGGCTTGGGCATGATTTCGACCTGGGTCACCGAGGCGGCGCCCTGCCGGATGGATGTGCCGACGCAATCCGATCCGGTATCGCCGCCGCCGATCACCACCACCTTCTTGCCCTTGGCGCCGATCGTGCCCTTGGGAGCAGCGGCCGTCTCTTCGTCGCCGGCATTGCGTTTATTCTGCTGGGTAAGGAAATCCATGGCAAAATGGATGCCGGAAAGCTCGCGCCCCGGAATGGCAAGATCGCGCGGGCTTTCCGCGCCGCCAGCCATTACCACGGCATGATAATTTTCCAACAATGCGGAAACCGGTAAAGCAACGCCGACTTCGATACCGGTGCGGAACTCGACGCCCTCTTCCTGCATCTGCAGCAGGCGGCGGTCGATGCGATACTTCTCCAGCTTGTAGTCCGGAATGCCGTAGCGCAGTAGGCCGCCGACCCGGTCGTTCTTTTCGAACACGGTAACCGAATGGCCGGCGCGCGCAAGCTGCTGGGCGCAGGACAGCCCCGAGGGGCCGGAGCCGACTACCGCCACCCGTTTGCCGGTCTTGACTTCGGCAACCTGCGGCACGATCCGCCCGTCTTCCCAGCCCTTGTCGACAATGGCGCATTCCACCGCTTTGATGGTAACCGGCGTGTCCTGAAGATTCAGCGTACAGGCCGCCTCGCACGGCGCCGGGCAGACCCGGCCGGTGAATTCGGGGAAATTGTTGGTCGAGTGCAAGCGGATCAGCGCGACATCCCAATTGCCGCGATAGGTCGCATCGTTCCAATCAGGGATCAGATTGTTAATCGGACACCCCTTATGACAAAAGGGAATGCCGCAATCCATGCAGCGCGAGGCCTGCGCCTGCAACGCGCCCGCTTCAAGCGGCTTGAGAAATTCGTGGAAGTGCTTGATGCGCTCGGCGGGCTTTTCGTAACTGCGGTCGCCGCGTTCGATTTCGAGAAATCCGGTTGGCTTGCCCATGATTATTCCGCCGCCTCTGCATTGGCCGTGTTCCGCTCTGCCTTCAGTTCGATCAAGGCGCGGCGATATTCCGTCGGTACGATCTTTACGAATTTCTCGAGCGACGCATCCCAATCGTCGAGCAGCGCCTTGGCCCGCGCGCTGCCGGTGTACTTGAGATGCCGCTCGACGAGGATACGCAATCGCTCGGCGTCGAACCGCAACGGATCACCCATGCCGGAATCGAGCACGCTGGGCGACGCCGCGAGCGGCTTATCCGCATCGTCGCCATCCGCCGCCGGCGAAATTTTTTCCAACTCGACCATCGCCAAATTGCAGCGACTTTCAAAATCGCCGACCGGATCGTAGACGTAAGCGACTCCACCCGACATGCCGGCCGCGAAGTTGCGCCCAGTCTCGCCCAATACCGCCACCACACCGCCGGTCATATACTCGCAGCCGTGATCGCCGCAGCCTTCAGATACCGCCACCGCACCGGAATTGCGCACCGCAAAGCGTTCGCCGGCAACGCCGGAAAAATACGCTTCGCCGGCGATGGCGCCGTAAAGCACGGTGTTGCCGACGATGATGTTTTCCAGCGGCTCGCGCGACACGTTGTCGGGCTGTTTGACCGCAATGCGCCCGCCGGACAGCCCCTTGCCGACATAGTCGTTGGCGTCACCGGTAAGCGTAAGGCCAACCCCGCGCGACAGGAACGCACCGAAGCTCAAGCCCGCCGTACCGGTGAAGCCGATGTCGATGGTATCGGGCGGCAGACCGGCATGGCCGTATTTCTTAGCGATCTCGCCCGACAGCATGGCGCCGACGGTGCGATCGACGTTGCGGATGGACCGCGTCAACGACACCTTCTGCTGCTTGTCGATGGCAGCTTGGCAGGCGGCAATCAATTCGTGATCGATCGCGGTGTCGAGATCGTGGTTCTGCGTCTCGCAATGATGGACCGCGACACCTGGCGCCGGCTCGACGTGATGAAGCAGCTTGCTCAAATCGATGCCTTGCGTCTTCCAGTGACGCACTGCATCGGTCATATCGAGCCGGTCGGAGCGTCCGATCATCTCGTCCATCGTCTTGAAGCCCAACTCGGCCATGATGTGCCGAAGTTCTTCGGCGACGAAGAAGAAGTAGTTGATGACATGCTCCGGTTGGCCTGCAAAGCGCTTGCGCAGAACCGGGTTCTGCGTCGCAATGCCTACCGGACAGGTGTTAAGATGGCATTTGCGCATCATCAGGCAACCCGAGGCAATCAGCGGCGCCGTGGCGAAGCCGAACTCGTCGGCGCCCAAAAGCGCCGCCACCGCCACGTCGCGGCCGGTGCGAATGCCGCCGTCCGCCTGCACGCAGATACGGCCGCGCAGGGCGTTTAGCACCAGGGTCTGCTGGGTTTCGGCCAAGCCGATTTCCCAAGGGCTGCCGGCATGGGTGCTGGATGTCAAGGGCGACGCGCCGGTACCGCCGTCGTAGCCGGAAATCGTCACGTGATCGGCCCGACATTTGGCGACGCCCGCCGCCACGGTGCCGACACCGACTTCGCTCACCAGCTTGACCGAAATGCGTGCCTTGGTGTTGACGCTCTTAAGGTCGCGGATGAGCTGAGCAAGGTCTTCGATAGAATAGATGTCGTGATGCGGCGGCGGCGAAATCAGACCGACGCCGGGGGTCGAATGGCGCACCCGGGCGATGTTCTTATCAACTTTGCGGCCGGGCAATTGTCCGCCTTCGCCCGGCTTGGCCCCTTGCGCCATCTTGATCTGGATGTCGTCGGCGTTGACCAGATATTCGGTGGTGACACCGAAGCGGCCCGAGGCCACCTGCTTGATCGAGGAACGCAAGCTATCGCCGTTGGGCAAGGGCTTAAAGCGGTCGGCTTCCTCGCCGCCCTCGCCGGTATTGGATTTGGCGCCGATGCGGTTCATCGCCACGGCAAGATTGACATGGGCTTCGCGCGAAATCGCACCGAAGCTCATCGCGCCGGTGGCAAAGCGCTTGACGATTTCCGCGGCGGATTCGACCCGATCCAGCGGAATCGGATTTTCCGCCGGCTTGAACTTCATCAGACCGCGTAAAAACAGCAGCCGTTCGCTCTGCGCATTGAGCGCGGATGCGAAGCTTTGGTAATCGTTCCAATCGTTCTTACGCACAGCGTGCTGCAGCTTGGCGATGGTTTCGGGCGTCCAGGCATGCGCCTCGCCGCGTAGACGAAAAGCGTACTGGCCGCCGACGTCGAGCATCTCGCGATAGATCGGATTGTCGCCAAAAGCGCTCTTGTGCCGCTCGACGCATTCCTCGGCGATGTCTTCGATCCCGACGCCTTCGACGGTAGTGGCAGTACCGGTAAAATACTTCTCGACGAAGGCGCTCGACAACCCGACAGCATCGAAGATCTGCGCCCCGCAATAGGATTGATAGGTCGAGATGCCCATCTTGGACATGACCTTCAGAATGCCCTTGCCCACCGCCTTGATATAGTTCTTGCGCACGTCATGGCCCGAAAGCTCGGGCGCGGCCTTTTGACGGATCTGCTCCAGCGTCTCGAACGCCATGTAGGGATTGATCGCCTCGGCGCCGTAACCGGCCAGCACGCAGAAATGATGCACCTCGCGCGCTTCGCCGGTCTCGACCACCAGACCGGTTTGCATGCGCAAACCCTGACGGATCAGATGGTGATGCACCGCGGCGCAGGCGAGCGCGGCGGGGACGGCGATGCGGTCCTTCGATACGGCACGATCGGAAAGAATGAGAATGTTGAAGTCGGCCAGTACCGCGTCGGTGGCGTTCAGACAGATGCGCATCAGCGCGTTTTCCAAGCCGGCGGCGCCTTCGTGCGCCGGCCAGGTGCAGTCGATAGTGGCAGTGCGGAAAGCACCGTCGACCAGGGTTTCTATCGCGCGCATCTTGCGCATATCGGAATCGGTCAAAATCGGCTGATGCACTTCGAGACGCTTGTGCGCGCCGGCGGAATGACCGAGCAGGTTGGGCCGCGGGCCGATCATCGACACCAGGCTCATCACCAACTGCTCGCGAATGGGATCGATCGGCGGGTTGGTGACCTGGGCGAAGTTCTGTTTGAAATATTCGTAGAGCAGACGCGGACGCTTCGACAGCACGGCCAACGGCGTATCGGTACCCATCGAACCGATCGGATCCTCGCCGTTCAGCGCCATCGGCGTGAGGAAAAACTTGATGTCTTCCTGGGTGTAGCCGAAGGCCTGCTGCCGATCCAAAAGCGCGGGCATATCCTTCGCCGTCTCGCCGCTCGCGTTGACGACAGGCAGCTCCTCCAGCTTGACCTGTGCCGCCTTCAGCCATTCCTCATAAGGACGGGCGGAGGCGAGGGTATGCTTGATTTCCTCGTCGCCGATAATGCGGCCTTCTTCGAGATCGATCAGCAGCATCTTGCCCGGCTGCAGGCGCCATTTGCGCACGATGCGCTCCTCGGCCACCGGCAGCACGCCGGCCTCCGACGCCATCACCACCCGGTCGTCGTCGGTGACGATGAAGCGCGCCGGGCGAAGACCGTTGCGGTCGAGCGTAGCGCCGATCTGCTTGCCGTCGGTGAAGGCGATGGCGGCCGGGCCGTCCCACGGCTCCAACAGCGCCGCATGGTACTCGTAGAAAGCACGGCGCTTCGGGTCCATCAGCTTATTGCCCGACCAGGCTTCGGGGATCAGCATCATCACCGCCTGGGCGATGGGATAACCGCCGGCGATGAGAAGTTCGAGCGCGTTATCCAGGCTGGCGGTGTCGGATTGGCCATGCGGGATCAGCGGCCACATCTTGTCGAGGTCGGCGCCCAAAAGATCGGATTCCAAGGTGCGCCGGCGTGCGTTCATCCAGTTGACGTTGCCGCGCACGGTGTTGATCTCGCCGTTATGGGCGATGAACCGGTAGGGGTGCGCCAGCCGCCACGAGGGGAAGGTGTTGGTCGAGAAGCGCTGATGCACCAACGCGATCGCCGATTGGGTCAACGGGTTCTGCAAATCGAGATAAAACCGGCCGACGTCGGGGGCGAGCAACATTCCCTTGTAGACCACGGTGCGAGCCGAAAAACTCGGCATATAGAAATCGGTGACGTACGGGTTCTTGTGCTGGCGGGCAATCTCAGCCAACGGATTCTGGGTCTGCTTGCGCACTGCCAGGAGCTTGCGTTCGAAAGCGGCTTCGTCGCGGATGTTCGGCCCCCAGCCGATTACCGCCTGACGGACTAGCGGCATGCTGGCTTTGACCGTGTCGCCGAGCATCGAGACATCGACCGGCACATCGCGCCAGCCGAGCAGAACTTGACCTTCGATATGGAGAAATTTTTCAAACTGAACGACGGCGATGGCGCGCGCCGCCTCGTCCTGCGGCAGGAAACACATCGCCACGGCATAATGACCGGGTTCCGGCAGGGTGACGCCGGTATTCGCGGCCCAGTCGCGGAACAAGGCATCGGGAATCTGTAAAAGGATGCCGGCGCCATCGCCCACCAACGGATCGGCACCCACCGCGCCGCGATGATTGAGGTTTACCAGAACCTCAAGGCCCTGTTCGACAATATCGTGCGACTTGACGCCTTTGATATTGGCGACAAACCCGACGCCGCAGGAATCGTGCTCGTTCAGCGGATCGTAAAGGCCTTGGCTCGTAGGCATGGGCGTGCATCCAGAAGGCAGAAAAAGCGGCCCAAAGCCGGGCCGCGTGGCGAGCGCAACATAGTCTGGATACGTGACGTGTGGCAATTTGAGAAATGGCGCGGAAGTGACGCATTTTAAAATATAATTTGCGTATTTTTCGACCACCCAGAAATAATGCCCGGAAAAAACAACAGTATAACAGTATAATTGCGTGATATTTTTCGGCACGTAAGAAAAAAACGAAGTAAAAATGCGCTGCTGGTAATTTTATTACCTATTAAATTAGTTTATTATAAATATTTCCTTTTTGGCGCGTTTCACCGCAACCGGACGGCGCATATGATCAGCAGAATACCCGATTGAAGACCGTATCGACGGCTTTGAAGTGGTACTCGAGATCGAACAGAGCATCGAGTTCGGCCGCCGACAAATGCTTTTTCACTTCCGGATCGCATTTCAGCAGATCGAGTAGATGCCCGTCGCCGTGGAAGGCTCGCATCGCATTCTTCTGCACCAGCGCATAGGCCTCTTCGCGCAAGACGTCCTTCTGGGTAAGCGCTAACATCACTCGCTGGCTATGCACCAAGCCGTGGGTGGCATCGAGATTGGCCTTCATCCGTTCGGGATAGACCACCAGCTTTTCGATCAGACCCGCCGCACGGTTCAGCGCGAAATCCAGCGTGACGGTGGCATCTGGACCGATAAAGCGTTCGACCGAAGAATGCGAAATATCGCGTTCGTGCCATAGCGCCACGTCCTCCAGCGCCGGAACGACGGCGGAACGCACCATCCGGGCCAAACCGCAGAGATTCTCCGACAGGATCGGATTGCGCTTGTGCGGCATCGCCGAGGAGCCCTTCTGGCCGGGCGAAAAATATTCCTCGGCCTCGCCCACTTCGGTGCGCTGCAAATGGCGAATTTCGACCGCCAGCCGTTCGAGCGAGGAAGCCACCACCGCCAGCGTGGCAAAAAAAGCGGCGTGACGGTCGCGCGGAATCACCTGGGTCGAAACCGGCTCGACGGTAAGACCGAGCTTTTCGGCGACGTGCGCCTCGACCCGGGGATCGACGTTGGCGAAGGTGCCGACGGCGCCGGAAATCGCGCAGGTCGCGACTTCCGCCTGCGCCACCCGAAGCCTGGCCAGCGCACGGACAAACTCGGCGTAGAGACCGGCAAGCTTCAACCCAAAGGTCGTCGGCTCGGCGTGGATGCCGTGGCTGCGGCCGATTGTGGGAGTGTATTTATATTCGAAGGCTCGAACCTTCAGCGCCCCGAGCAGCCTTTCGACGTCTTTAATCAGAAGACCGGCAGCGCGCGACAACTGCACCGCCAGGCAAGTGTCCAGAACATCCGACGACGTCATACCCTGATGGACAAAGCGCGCCTCCGGCCCGACGATCTCCGACAGATGGGTAAGAAAAGCGATCACATCGTGCTTGACGGTGCGCTCGATCTCGTCGATCCGGGCGACGTCGAAAGTAGCGTTGCCACCCTTTTCCCATATGACCTTGGCGGCGGCTTTCGGGATGACGCCGAGGGCGGCCTGAGCGTCGGCGGCGTGAGCCTCGATCTCGAACCAGATGCGGAATTTCGACTCGGCCGACCACAAATCGACCATCTCTTTTCGGGCGTAGCGCGGTATCATGGAAGACGTCTTAACCCGAAACGTCTTCGGAAGGAAGACTAACCGCGGCGATCAGATCGCGCGCGACCGGCGATTTGGGAAATTTCAGCACCTCGCTCATCGCTCCATGCTCGACGACGCGACCGCTATCGAAAACAAACACCTCGCCGGCCAAGGCACGGGCAAGCGAGAAATCGGCGGTAACCACCAGCATCGCCGCGTCGAGGTGCCGACGCAGGTCGGTCAGAAGTTCGCGTAAAATAACTTGCGCGAAAGCGTCAAGGCCGGCGAGTGGCTCGTCAATCACTACCAGAAGCGGAGCGGCGGCGATGGCGCGGGCGATCTGCAGGCGCCGCCGGTCGAAGGCACTGAGATTCGCAATCAGAACTTGAGAATCCAGCGAGGAGAGACCGACCCGCTTCAACGCGGCGTCGCGATAACCGGCAACCAGCCGCCCCGAAAGACCAAGATGCGTTCGCAAAGGCTCTTCCACCACCTCACCGATGCTCATGCCAGGATCGAGGATTTCGTCGCTTCCGGTGACAAAGGCGACGCGCCTCCGGAGGCGATTCAGCATCGGCTGCGACAGCGCCTGAAGCGCCACGGCGTCGAACACCACCCGCCCCTTATGCGGCGGATCGATGAACAAAAGCGCACGCACCATGGCGCGGCGGCCGGAGCCCTGTTCGCCGACAAAGGCGACCGAACCGCCGCGACAAAGCTCGAACGTCACGCCTTCGCGCCGGCGCCGGGTAACGGAGGCATCCATTTCGTCGCGTGGCCATCTGAGTCCCAACCCATGCGGTCTCTTGGGTTCTACGTCATGGACCTGCAACAACGGCTGGCCACGCGTCGGCATACGAGGCACCGTCGCATCCGATCTGAGAACCGGTAAGGATTGAAACAACTGGCGGGTATAGACGTGGGTATGGCCGCTCTCAAACCGTCGGCGGTCACCTTCCTCAACGATGCCCCCCTGACGGATTACGACAATGCGTCCGTCGAGCCTTAAGACCGGCGGCAAGCAGCCGGTCGCATACAATAGGGCGAAACCGGCGCGCTTGCGTTCGCACTCCATCGCCTTGAGCAGCATAACCATCGCCTTAGGGCCGAGATCGCCAAACGGATCGTCGGCCAGGATCAAGTCGGGAGTACGGCAGACTGCTAGCGCCAACACCCCCCACGCCAGGCATACCGGATCGATACCGTCCGGACGCGTATCGAGCGCCGCAAGCGAAGGCGCATCCTTATAGCGAGCCAACACCAGACGCAATTCTTCGCAAGCACTGCCGAACGGCGCATCCAGCGCCCGTGCCGCCAGCCGCACCAACTGCGGCAACACCCGCGCTTGCGGGGCGAACAACTGGGGCTGCACTCCAGGGAGATAGGCGATGCGCGGGTTTTCCCGCCATTTCTTTGCCGGTACCGAACCGGCGCCGACAGCGATGGTACCGGAAACCTCGTCGTCAGGACCGGAGAAGCCGCTCAAGACCCGCACCAGCGCCTCCTTGCCGGATCCGGTCTCCCCGAGGACGATAGTACAAGCTCCGGCATCGAGACTCAGCGAAAACCTGTCGAGCTCAGGCGTCGTAGCGCCTGCCGACGTCACGCTTAAGTCGCGGATTTCCAGAATGCGGCGCACATCGCTCACGGCCGTTCGCCCTCGTCAAGGCCGGCGGCTAGCCGGGCACTCAAGATCAGCAGCATCAGCGCCAATGCCGGAAACAACACCGTCCACCAAGCGTCGAAATAACCGGTCCGAGCGGCAGAAATCATCAAACCGAGATCGCGCGAAGGCGGCACGGTACCAAACCCCAGAAAACTGACGGTGGAAAGAATGATCGTCACCGCCGCCAAAGCCCGAGCCAAAATCGGAAAAATTCCGGCGTTGAATTCGCTGACTATGTCGCGCCGCAAAAGTACACCGGAGGAAATGCCGGTGGCGCGGGCGAAAACGGCATGGGATGAATTGCCGCGAACGTCGGCGCGATCGAAGGCGCGAACAAAGGAAAGCGGTGCCGCGGCCAACCCCGCCGCCACCGCCGCCAAGGCATGCGATGTCAAACCGATAAGCAGCAGCGCCAGAAGCAACGCTGGAATTGCCGCAAAAACGCCAACTATCCAACGCATCGCTGCTGCCAGAAAGCCCGGCAGTCTGGCACATAACGCTCCAAGCAGACTACCGGCAGCGACCACGATCAACATCGCCATCGACGCCTGCCACATGGTGACCCATAAACCGTGCAGCGTTTCGCTGTAGACGTCGCGGCCAAGGATATCGGTACCGAAGGGATACGCATCCGATGGCGGCGCCGACATCGGTCCGGTCAACTGACCGCCAGCCGGCACATGAGCGAGAAAATCGTTCAAAAGCGCCGCCACAACGACCAACCCCAGCACGCACCAGCCGCCGATGCGCAAGGATGTCCGCAACGACATTTCTCCGACCGGAGAGGCGCGGCTCATGGCGCAGGTTCCTCGCGGATCATGATATGGGCCGCCATTCGCCCGAGGAAATCGACGGCAAAATACAGTGCCGCAAAACAGAACAATATAAGCGCCACCACGTTCCAGTCGCGTAGGGCGGTCGACTTGACGAACATATCCGCCGCGCCGGGTATGAAGAAAACCCACTCGGCCACTACCGTTGCCGACAGCAACGCCAGCATAATGTCGCCGGCGTGGGCAATCAGTCCTGCAAGGATGCGCGGCAGCACGTATATACTCTCGATCTCCAGTACACTCATGCCCAAACGTCTCAGGCCGTCGTGCCAAGAAGAGCCGTTTTCGGCTGCCGCAGCGCGGCGCATCGCCAACTGCACTGCCGCCCCACCGGCCAGCCCCACCATTGCCACCGGCAACGCCGCTTTCACCAAAGCATCGCCGCCCGGCGCAAAAAAAGACTCCACCGCAGGAATGCCGGCATCGCCCTTCCACCCCATCAGCTTCGCCGCAACAAAAGCCAGCAGCAGACCGGCACAAAACACCGGAACGGCGGATATCGCCTGCACAAACGGCGCGCCCAGTCTGCGTATCGCGCCGACTTGAAACAATAGCCCAAGCGGTACGCCGACGATCAACGCCAGGAAACCGCCCGCCGCCGTCAGCATCAGCGTCACGGGCATATGGGAATGCAATTCGGCGACAACGGGCAGGCCGGTAAGCAGACTGATCCCAAAATCGCCCCAGACATAGGCGGAAAGCCGATCGGCAAAGGCGGACAAATACGATACGTAACCGGCGTCGAGTTCGGACAGGGCGCCGAGCGCCGTGGCCATCAGGGCTGCACCCAACAGCCCCATTAGCAAACGGCCGACTTCATTTCCGGCAAACCGCAGCATCGCCATCGCCCCCCTATTCTTGATTTACACCATTTTATCCGCCGGAAGAAAACCGGGGTATGGCGTTTATGGTAAATTTCATCGATGATCAGGGCGTTTCACCGATTAATACGGACGTGCATAGGTTATGACCTATGCACGTCCGAGCGGCCAAACGGCCGTAAGCGCCATATGGCGCGAAGAAGCCCGCGTGGCGTTTGAACGCCATAAAGC
>WSSedL1CaDRAFT_10001761_pt1 | contig 12019 bp, 6 predicted proteins | sample WetSurSL1Cattail_FD_9464 | JGI IMG/M metagenome (IMG submission 9464)
ACGCCACCATACCTGGTGATAAACCCGAATTCACCGACAAACGAGTAAAAACCGATACCAAATACAGCTATGCAATTAAACCAGTCATTGACAATAGTATTACAATGATGTCTAATGTTGTGGAGGTGGATTTTTAGATGAATAAAAATATGTTCAGAAAAATGTTCAGAGTTCAGAAAAAGTTCAGATGTTCAGAAAAATGTTCAGATGTTCAGAAATGTTTAGAAGTTTAGAAACATATAGAACTAACTGAACTCGTGAACTACTAAACCCTGAACTATGGATGTTCAGAAGTTCAGAAGCACACAGAACTAACCCTGAACATTTGAACAACTGAACCCTGAACTAAAGATGTTCAGAAAAATGTTCAGAGAAACACATAGAACTAACTGAACTCGTGAACCTCTAAACCCTGAACTAAAAATGTTCAGAAGTTCAGAAACACACAGAACTAACAAATAAAAGGTAATAATTTATAAATATGGCAACAGTTCAAAAATTCGAAGATCTTGAGGTTTGGAAACAAGCACGAATCCTTAACAAAGAAATACATGGTGTAACATGTCTATCCGAATTTTCAAAAGACTATTCTTTGAAAGATCAGATACGACGGTCTTCAGGTTCAGTTATGGATAATATAGCTGAAGGCTTCGAGCGCAATGGCAACAAAGAATTCATTCAATTTTTATATATCGCCAAAGGATCTAATGGAGAAATCCGTTCACAATTGTATCGTGCATTCGACTTTGGTTATTTAGATCAGATCAAATTTGATGAATTGTATAAAATGTCGAATCAAATAGGGGCTTTGGTATACAAATTAGTTCAATACCTAAAATCATCAGAAATGAAAGGAAATAAGTTTAAATAAATCAGTTCAGAAGTTTAGAAATGTTCAGAAGTTCAGAAACATACAGAACTAACTGAACTCGTGAACCACTAAACCCTGAACAAAATTGTTCAGAAGTTCAAAATTGTTCAGAAGTTCAGAAAGATCCGAATCAAACTGAACTCCTAAACCCTGAACATCTAAACTGAACCCTAAAAATTGAAAAAAATAAAAAACAATGAAACAAAGTTTTACCTTCGTTCTCCTCCTCTATATTACTGTCACGCCATTGCTGGGACAGGTCTTCCCTGTCCGCACCATCACCAACGTTTCGGCACCTTACCCTGTTAGCCTGGAACAATTCGCAGAGATAGGAAATGAGCATATTTCACTTACCATCATTCCCAATGACATTAAATTACAGAACTACCCTGTTAAGCTCCGGTTGGTAATATCAGGCGGTTGGTTTAAAATATACACCAACCCTGACTTTAAGCACAAAGACATTATATTAAACAATGGGGAAACGCAGATTTTTTCAGGGTCAGAGCTTATCAACTGGTTTAATCCCGACAACCTTATTTTTGAAGGTCTCAGCAAAGCCCAATACCTAAAGACCGGACGTCTGCCAGAAGGCGTTTACCAGATATGGTTTGAAACTTATGACTATTTTCAAAACAATAACATTTCGGGTCCTGTTAAGGCGATGATTGTAATGTTTGAAAACGAAGCTCCTTACCTGAATTTCCCTGAAAACGCCAAAGAAATTCCTGCCATAGATCCGCAAAACATCATCTTCAACTGGACACAAAGACAGGCTCCTTTTTCTTCCGCCGGAGCAAGCAACGAATACAAATTCGAAGTCTGGGAAGTATGGCCGGACGATCTCAATGTTGAAGATGTGGTTCGTTCCACACAGCCATTATATAGCACTTCAATAAATACCACAACCTTTCCTTATACTGCCGATGCTCCCATCCTGATTGCCGGCCGTAAATATGCATGGAGGGTGCATGTTTATGATCCTGAGGGTCGCAATAAATTTAAAAACGATGGCTTTTCCGAAGTACGCTGGTTCCGTTTCGGGACGCAATGTGGTGTTCCAAATCTCCTGCTTGACAAAACTACGCCATCAGCTATTGGTATTAAATGGGAAGGCGATTACCACTTTAGTAAATACGAGCTTCGATACCGCAACAAAGGCAAGTCCAATGCCAACTGGTATATGCAGGATGCTACGGGGTTAACAGCAAGCATCGACAAACTGAACCCGAATACGGAGTATGAAATACAATTACACGGATACTGCGGGGAACAGGAAGGGAATTATTCTCCTACACTCACCGTGCGTACCAAACAAGAGACCACTTTTGCCTGTGGTTCAACGCCAACTACCAGCGATCAGTCGAACCTGGATCCATTACCGGCGCTTTTGCCAGGCGATTACATTCATGCAGCCGATTTTGAAGTGAAGGTATATAAAGCAACCGGCACCAACGGAACCTTTACAGGGCAGGGATACGCCCTTGTGCCATTGCTTAAATTCCTAAGGTTCATGGTTGACTTTAAAAACATTAAAGTAAACACCGATTACCGCATGACCAAAGGTGAAATCAACTTTATTTATGACGAAACCAACGGTCTTGTGGTGAACATAGACTCCCTTATAAATTCATTAAATAAACCCAAGCCAATCCTCGAGACCAACCCTTATGCTGACGTTGCCGATATAAAGGCAGGAACCGACACCACCATTATCGGTGTCACTGTTAATGCGAGTGGCGACATCACAACAGAAACTGCTGATGGACATCATGAGGTTATCCATGCCACCAAAGGCGAAATGGTAGCCATAACAGGCCCTTCGGACGGATCAGAACAATACGTGGTGGATACCCAAAACGGAACTTTATACAAAGGATCACCTGAAAAAAGCAGCGAAACCGTAAACAGCGAAACAAGGCTACCACAGGCTACTGATAAGCCCGTAAAATACGCGGTAACCTTTACACCTCACAATCAACAAATCTACGGTCTTGATGTGTACGACCCAAAAGCCCCGCTTGGCAATTATGACAAAACGACCATTGGTGGCAAGGATTACATCATCCCCTGGAAATCCGTTGAAAAAGGCAAAATAGACAGACTCAAAGCTGAAATAAGCGGAGGTAACCCTGATTCTCTGAACTTTCTGACCGAATCCGGCAATCTGGTAATGACTGCACCGGATAATGGTTCCGGAGTTCAGAAGGTCAGTGGTTCTCCTCTGAACTCCGGAACTTCTAAACAAATCTTGGTAACTGGTATTGAAGAATCCGACAAACTCAAAGCCTGGTATAGTGAGACAGAACATATCAATGACTCCGTAACAAAGGAAAACCGTATACTCGCAGGGCAGGTAAATATTGCCGCTTATGATAAATTAACCTACGACCTTTGCATTGTGGAGGTAAACGGCGCTGCTGTACCCGATGCATTGCCCGTGGAAAAGGTGCTCAATGAGATTTACGGATCCTCCGTGGTACAATGGAAAGTAACCAGAGTTAAGAAATTCCATGCAGAAATACCACATCTAAAGAATGGCATGTTTGACGATGAGCATCCTGGCACCATGAAATATAACGATTGCGAAAATGATGTAATTGATGCCTTTGAAAATGATTCGAATTATAACAAAAATACTGTATATTTATTTTTTATCGGTGGAGAAACTACCAATCAAGCAATCAAAGGTTATATGTCGTTCAACCGTCAGTTTGGCTTTATATACAGAGATAATCAGGACTTAAACGAGCTTATACGTACGATGGCACATGAGCTTGGACATGGAGCTTTCCGTTTAAAACACGTCTTCGAACCTGACTGTCAGTTTCCACAACCAGCTGGACAAACCGAAAACCTTATGGATTATGTTGGTCCTGAGAACGCCACAACTGCTTTGTTGTTGCATAAATACCAATGGGACGAGGAAAGAACATGGCGTTTGGGAATTAATTGGTTTGAGGATGGAAGTGAGGCAGAAATGAATTCTTTAAAGTATTATGATGAACTAACCCAAATGATTCTACATAAAATAAGAAATAGATTCGGAACCCAACGTAAACTAGAAATATACTGTCCTAATGGTCAGATAACTGTTGAAAATTTTAATCTTAACGGTAAAACTATAAAGAAAATAATTATAACAACAAACTCAAATGGATTTCTTTATGATGTTGATATCAATAAATTTGAATCAGATTTTAATACTGATCTTGGGGATAAAAGCTTGACAGGATTTAAATTCGATGATAAATTTAGTGTAATGATTTCCACAGCTGATTATTATACATTAAAGAGCTATCTTTTTGATAAGACAACTAAGGACTATTTTGTTCCTAAATTTAGTAAAATTTCCGAGTCAGGGATCGATATTGATATATTAAATAAAATCAGTGCGCCAGCAACAATAGATCAAAATAACACTCCTTTGTGTGGAATGGCGTGTATAGCAAACATATTAGCCTCTAGTGATGCAGACGGTTATTGCAATTTAGTTAAAGATTTATTTTATTACGGATCAGCTTGTTATGGCAGTAACCATTATTGGATTAGTCCTAGTAACAATTTTGCCTCTAACGTATGGGACATAGGTCCGATTGATGCTACGTATCCAAGTCAGAATGGGCAAAAGATGACCCCAGCAGATTATGTTTTATTAACCAGTCTAAGATCCAGCGAGAATGGCTTTTTACCATATTCAGGCTCTCAGGGAGGTTCAGGGGCTCAAGGTTTAGCAGGTTTTACTTTACCTGGAACTATGATGACCCTAATCACCAAAATGCTTGGCATAAATGATGTAGATGATAAGACTAAACTAACGAGTAGTGGTGGTGATTTTAAAACTTTGCAACAAATTGATCTTTTTTACCAACAGGGATATGATGTATTTTTATTCATTAATAGTGATATGTGTAATGTACCAAAAGGTTCTACAATTAAACCAAATCACTGGGTGATATATAGAGGAGGCTTGACAATTGATCCATTGACTAATAAAGCTCATTTTCAAGTATTTCATCATGGCTTTTGGGTTAATTCACAAAATTATCCAATTGATATTAATGAGCAATTTTTTAAAGATGATTTTTACGGTTACATTAAGGCTAGGAAATATGTTCCCTGATTATAATACACTATAAATGCGTTAAATATTAAACCTATGAACAATAAAAACAAAGATGTAATAAAAGGAAAAATCCGAATAATATTTTATCTTATTTCTTTAGGTATTTTCTTTAATATTTTTTGGCTATCTTATTCCTTAACGGGACCTTTAATGAGATATATAGGCATTAAGAATACGACATTGGTGAGAGATTTCGTCGGACCCTATGGTTATATTATTATTTTATTAGCATTATTGTTTACATTGTTTTACTATTTTATAACACATAAAAAAATTTATGCATTTAAGTTCATTATCATCGCAGGAATTATTTTCCTCATTATTATACCACTAATGATATTGTTGTTTAGTGATTGGAATTAAAAAATGGCTTATGCACAGAGAACCAAAATAAATTAAAATGAAAGCTTATACTTTTAAAAAATGAAATAACTGAGCTATAGGAACAACTAAATTTAAGAAGTATCTCATAAAATAAACTATATGAACACTCTAAAAAAAGACAACATTAATTGCGGGCTTTTGCTTTAGTAATCAAAAAATAATGTGATATGAGATTGGGAAAGTATATAACTTATTTCGTTTTTGAAGCTATATTGACATTCATATTTTTTATCATTCAAGAACAATTGACAAATAAGACAGGGCTTAACGTTTTGATTTTGGCCCTATTTCTTATTGATTTAATTTTGACATTTGTTTTCTCATTTAATTTGATAAATGATAAAACCAAAGGAAAAATACTTTTTTCAATAATTATATTATTCTTATCATACGTTCTTGCTTATTTTATTTTTAACGTATCTCTTAATTATTGTATTCGAACTGATTCATGCGGTGATATGGATATCTTCAAAAAGTCGAATGACTTTTTGAAAGTCATTTCAGTAATTTTCATCATATGGAAAATATGCACAATTCTGCTATGGATATTGGCATTAGCTGTGTTTGAGAACAAGGATAAAGAAATCTATGAAATTGATAATACTGGACTTAAAGAATTAAATAAAAATAAATACAGCAATATTGCAACGAAAAACCTAAAATGAACAAACAAAATGAAAAAACTATCATGGCTTACCGTTTTAATTTTTGCTTCGGTAATTATTAACGCACAGAAAATAAAGGTAAAAGATGGGGTTGTTCTATTGGATGAAACTCCTTTAGTTAAAATTGAAGGCAAAGTGGGTATGGTAAAGCAAGCCGATTTTACCTATACAACCCTGGATGGAAAACCGATCTTAAAGCTTAAGGAAGGTTGTTTTGAATATTTCATTCCTGTTTTTGAAACTTTCTATTATTACAACATTGAATTTCCTTTACTGAACAAAAAGGTTACCACACTCATAAACTTCCGTTATATCTCTGAAAAGAAAATAACTGAGTGGCTGTTTGTAAAAATAACCCCGCCACTTTTAAAAAATAATGCATTGGATTCGGCCGCAGTCAATGCTTTTATAAGCAAGAGCGACAATAGCCAAAAAATTCAACAGGATACTACCTTCTATAATTTATATGAGGCGGCTAATTGCGAGAGCCTCAAAAATACAAAAAATATAAGTCGAAATATTACCAAGCCTGTCCATTTCATACCTGTAGGTGGTGGTAAAACGGTTATGCGCAAAACTACCTACACTTTTGATATTGATCAGGGTGAGACCATAATCGGCAGGCTCGAAAAGATTTATGAAAGCGATCCGGGTCTCGGGCAGGTCATTCATTTTTGTTTCTACAAAAAGACCATTCCATTCAAAGTTGGCGACCAAACCTACAACTACGCTTTGGTCGGTTATACTAAGGCTAACCAGGTATATACTGAAATCTTAACCTTTGTGGACAAAAAAAAGCATAAATCCGATGCAACATTTCGGGAGAATTCCGAAGATCTGATTCTAAAATTTTTAACAACAAATGACTATTTGTAGAAAAAATGGTTAAAGGAGTTCAGAATTTTCAGAAGTATAGACCCCCTGAACATCTGAACCCTGAACATCTGAACCCCCTCTGAACCTTTGAACTTTAGAACCTTTGAACTATTAAAACAAACCATATGAACACTCAAAAAAAACACATCATTTTTATTGCGGGCTTTTACCTTTTATTGGTTGTTACAAATTGTAAGAAAAACAAGGAAGATAATAACCTTCCTAAAATAACTACATCGGCTGTGGATAATATTGGCGATAAGTATGCAACGGCGCATGCTTCTGTTGTTTCTGAGGGAACATCGGATGTTATTGGTGTGGGTATTTGCTGGAGCACTTCGCATAATCCTACGGTGAACGACAATAAATACGCGATTCCAACAAAGGTTATCGGTGATTTCGAAGGTCCGTTAACTGGTTTGACTGCGAACACTAAATATTATGTAAGGTCATATGCGGTTTATGGTCAAATAGCTTACGGAAATGAGGTAAGTTTTACAACCACCGTTCCTCTGCCAGAGCTTACCACGCAGCCCATCACAAATATAACTTTAACTTCAGCAACCAGCGGCGGAGTTGTAACCAACAACCAGGGCCTTGATATTACGGCTAAAGGCATTTGCTGGAGTACAAATCTCATCCCTACCATTGCCGATAATAAAACATCCAACGGTAATGGAACTAGCAGTTTCCTTAGTTCCATTACCGGGTTAACACCCAATGCCTCTTATTATGTGAGGGCTTATGCCACCACAAGCATAGGAACTGCTTATGGGAACACCCTTGGCCTTGTATTTGATATCGATGGAAACTGGTATACCACCGTAACCATAGGTACACAACTATGGATGTTACAGAACCTGAAAGTAACCCATTATCAGAATGGGGATGCCATACCTAATGTAACGGACAATACCTGGGATAACTATACAACAGGAATATATTGCAATTACAATAATAAAGATAGTCTGGCAAGCATCTATGGAAGGCTTTATAACTGGTATGCTGCAATGGATAGTCGGAACATATGTCCTACGGGATGGCATGTTCCTTCAATTAATGACTTTAATACGCTGAAAACCTATCTAGGAGGTACGACTGTGGTTGCAGGCAAATTAAAAGAAGCCGGAACAAGTCACTGGGCTTCACCCAACACAGACGCTTCAAATTCATCAGGTTTTACTGCATTACCCGGAGGTGAAAGAGGATCGGATAAATTTTATGATGTTCATAATACAGGCATTTTATGGACCTCAACTGCCACTAGCAATGTGTGGACCCCAACTGGCATTAGCAATGATGGTGCGATTTACATCGGCTTGTATTATAACACAAATTCTTTTCAATCTGATGGTGCGGTAAAGGTGGCCGGATTCTCTATCCGATGTCTTCATGATTAAGAAAGTTGATTGAGTAAGACTTAGAAATCCCAAATTCAAACTTATGGCTAAAAACCTTTTTGTAAAAAGTAAATCACCGACCTATAAATTATTGTTTGCAGTGATTAGTCTGTTTTTTCTTAACCTTCATGTATCATTAGGTCAGATAAAGGAAGATACTTATTATATAACGGCTTCAGTATCTTCTTCCGGTAATGGGACTGCTTTAGAAAAAGCATACATGCAGGTATCGTCTCTTAATGGGCTGCATGATACAACCTTATGGATGCAATGGAATAGTGCCGCGTTTAACTTTAACCCCGGATCTTCGGAAGGTGGAACTTTTGCAGAAAACCTGGGCGCCTTTTTCTTTTACGATGATTATTACTATACCGACTACACTGGCTTTCAGCCTACTATCTATTCTACAATTCCTACCGTTGTGAAATATAATAAAGGCCAATATCTATATACAGGCTATGTTTGTAACGAATATGGTACCCGTGTTAGTACATTTCAGCTAAATGTAGATGATCCGGTATATTTAACAGGATTAGCCTATTCCGGTGATATTTCGGATAACAATGTTTTTTGGGTTTCACAATATTATGATAACAGTAATATTCCTGAATTTCAGTATATTTGTAAAGACCAACGTGATTGGAATCAAATTTCGGGTATTTCATTACCACCAGCCGGTGGAGATATATCAGTTAATCTTCTTTCGCTATTCCCAGATGCAAGCTGTTTATATACAAAAGATTATTACTTCCGGGCAGTAAAAACCCTGTCCGATTCTTACGCAACCCAGACCTATGGCAATATTCTCGGCCCTTTCCGATTTTATGATATACCAACGATCACTATACCAACTACCTCCAGTCCTATAAAATGTGTGGGGGAATCCATTACATTCACTGGCGGTTATGTTCATTTTCCTACAGCTAGTCCAGACGCTGGCATAGAAGTCAAACTAAGCTCTGATCCCGATGATTCCCATTGGCGATCTGTACCCGGAGTACTTACCAATACCGGATTAAGCCTTTCCTATAATGATATTGCGGCAGGTAATAACTGGCAAGGGCAGGAAATACAGATTCGTGCCACCAGGATGTTTAACGGAACCCAAAAAATAACTAGCGATCCGATACGAATATTATTCTTGCCTGTTGCAAACCTTAGTTTTACACATAGTAATATCTTGTGCGCTGGAGATCACAATGCTACTATCACATTAACATGTAATTCCATTCCGTCAATAGGTGCCGTGAATCCAGAGACTGGGTCGCCGATTCCACTTACAATTACCATTAAGGAATACGGGAATCAGAAATGGGCACAAGATGTAACATACGATAGCGTAAAGTTTAACGGGAATTATTATTATTACGCAAATGGCAGGACCATACAGGGAAGTTATAATTTGACGGGTACGAACTCGATTACTTTAACTGAATCATCATTTGGGGGTAATTTTAATATTGGCGCCGGTATTTATACTATTTGGGCTCAATTTAATACATCTACTGCCAATTGCCCCAAAAGCGATACTTTTGAAATCAAAGAACCGCTTCCTGCCAATTTCTATGCCCAAGCAGTCAAGCTAAATGGAACGGAATATTCCATAAAAACAGGACAAACACAAGGTACGGTGAGATTCAATTATAGCGGAGGCACACCACCCTACTATCATAAGCTTTACCCTTCAGGCACTCCAACTGAAGTATCAGATAATGGTCTGGGTGGTTCGGATAGTTACGGCAGACCAATAGGACAGGGTAAAGATAGCATTCTTGCAAATGCAGGTACCTGGATGTATAACTTATATGATTTTAATGGCTGCAAAACGAGGGTACGGGATACAATAACCCTTACAAGTCCACAAGATATAACAATTACACCACAACCTTCAGATACCGTTTCCTGTAACAACAGTGATATAGGCGATCATGGAAATGGGGCAGTTATAGTTACCCTGAATGGAGGCATTTCTCCATATACTGCCAAATTATTTCGTTCAGGTAATACCATTGATCCGCTTCCGGTAACGCCTGATATTTCAGGCAGTCAGGTTACATTTTCAGGTCCACTAATTACCAAGGATAGCTATATAGTAAAAGTGAGTGATAACCTTAATACCACCTATGATAAACCGAGCACTGATATTTCTGTGCCCGAACCTGAGCCCTTGGGAATTACAGCCACCGGTACCAATCCCACTTGCTCCGATGGTTATGATGGTTCTTTTATTTTGAATACCACGGGTGGTAAAGCGCCTTACAAATATACACTTGATAACATTGTAGATACCTTTAAAAATTATACATCAGGTAACCCAAGATTACCAGTGGGTAATTTTACCATTACAGCCACAGATGACAATACCTGTAGCAACTTCATTACAGCTACTCTGTCACGCATTCCGCTTATTGTGGAAGCCACTTATTTTAAACCAGCTTCCTGTGCCACGGTAAAAAATGCAACTGTCAGGGCAGTGGTAACCAATTATCGCAATTTACCCACCGACATTACGTTTTGGGGTGCCTTTGGCAAACAACTAAAAAGCACTTATAATAGTACGGAAGGCGCTTTTTACTTAGATAGTCTTGCATCCAGTGCCAGCATGTCCATCACTGTAAAGGATGCTTTATGCTCAGCAAAGGACACTGTTTACATTCCCGTGCGTCAGCCCGGTTTAACCCTTCATGCGATTACCTCACAAAAAGCACCGTGTGCCGGCAAACCTGGAACTATTTCTATTGCTGCCCGCAACGGTGAATTGCCAAATGGAACAAACTATCAGTTTTCCATCGATGAAGATGCTCCGCAGTCACAAACGGATACCACTATAAACTATATATTGGAAGGCAACAGCAAGCACAACTTTACCATTACCGATGGTGTAGGGTGTACAGTGACTGGTTCCAATGTCAATGTGGATGTCATAAGCAACTATCTGAGACTTAACCAAAGCCCAGAAACCATGCCTGGCGCTTGTGCCAGCTCCAATACAGGATCGGTTACAGTGCACAAAATTGCAGGAACCGGCATAGGTTCCATTGATTTTAACCTTACCGAAACCGACGCAACACTGTCCGATACCGCCAAAGCTACGTTTCCAAAACTGATTCCACGACCTTACAATATCGTGGCTACTGATACTAAAGGTTGTAAAGACTCCGTATCACTTGTGCTTGGTGTATCACCCGATAGCCTGGCCCTTTCGTTCTTTAATATTAAGAAAGCTGACTGTAATGGAGGATCACCCACAGGGGAGATCATGGTAACACGCACTGTTGCAGGCAAAAAAACCGGATTTGGTGATGTGACTTTTATATTCAAATCTCCTGTTAAAGCTGACACTGTCTACTATACCGGTCTTATCTCCGGACTCTATACCATTACAGCTTACGATACCATCGGTTGCATTGCAACCATCAGCGATTCTGTGAGGTTCAAAACAAACCCTGTCAGCCTTTCGGTGGTTTCAAAAACCGACCAAACCTGTAACGAAGTTCAAAACGCTCAGATCAAACTGAAAGCTGCAACCACGGGTAGCGGTATAGCTGGTTTTAAGTTTATACTGGCAGGTGACACCACAGCTTTGGGTAAGGATTCCATCACCTACAACTTAAAAGTGGCAGGTGCATATCGTTTCTCCGTGCTCGATCAGAATAACTGCGGGAATACCAGGTTCGATACCATCCATAACCTTCTG
>WSSedL1CaDRAFT_10001762_pt1 | contig 12017 bp, 8 predicted proteins | sample WetSurSL1Cattail_FD_9464 | JGI IMG/M metagenome (IMG submission 9464)
ATATTTGGCTTCTGGGACGCAGTAAAAGTCGGTTTGAGTCACGATATGGTGAATCGCTAGAGAGAAATTATCTACATACGATTATTCAAGATGTCGCCGAGCCTATTCACATTGATGCACCTATCGACTATATCATTCATGGGGCCGGTAAAGGTGACCCGGCTTCCTTTGAAAAAGATCCGGTTGGAATAATGAATGCAAATTATATGGGAATGTACAGGGTGCTTGAACTTGCGAAAATAAATCAGGTTAGCAAAGTTCTTTATATTTCTTCCGGTGAGGTATATGGTATTGTAAATAATATTGAAACAGATGGACAGGGTTTTGTGGAAAATGATTATGGTTATTTAGACATATTATTACCTCGTGCCTGCTATGCATCATCAAAAAGAGCGGCTGAAACTCTTTGTATTTCATATATCAAACAGTTTGGGATCAATGTATCAATAGCAAGACCTTGTCATATTTTTGGAGCTTCTATGCTAGATACGGATAGTAGGGTAATCGGAGAATTTATTCACAGTGTATTGTTTAAAAAGAATATAATCATGAAAAGTCAGGGTATACAAAGGCGTTCTTACTGTTATGTGGCTGATGCTGTAACCGCCTTGATTTTTTTGTTACTAAAGGGAATCTGCGGCGAAGCATATAATATTGCAAATAAGAATGCGAGTATAACAATACGCCAATTAGCGGAATTGAGTGCCGGGTTGGCGAAGACAAGTGTTATCTATGATACTCCAAGCGAAGATGAAAAAAAGAATTCCTCAAATATTAATCATGCAGTTCTAAATCCTGATAAAATGGAAAGATTGGGATGGAAACCATATTACGGACTTCAGGATGGTTTTGAGAGAACCATTAGCATATTAAGAGATTAGATGAATGATTCAAATATAAGTAGAAAGGTGATGAGAGCCGTGAATATCAACCCCAATGACTATGAGTTAATCAGTATTGATATATTTGATACATTATTATTTCGTGCGGTTGCTCAGCCGATTGATGTTTTTAAACATGTATGGGATAAGGCTAAGGAAAATAATATTTGCTTGACGGATATTTCACCGACTGAATTTATGAAACTACGTATAGAGATGGAACGTCATGCCAGAAATAAGGCAATCAAGCGGGAAGTAAATCTTGATGATATATATTGTGAAATACCCGGATTTGTTGTATCTGATGTAGAGCGTTTAAAAGAACTGGAAGTGGAGGTCGAAATAGAACTATGTTATCCTAATTTTGACATGTTGGATATTCTGACTGAGATTCATGAGACAGGGAAAAAAATAGTATTGTTATCTGACATGTATCTGAACACAGCTCAAATTACGACTATTATAAATTCAAATGCCATTGATGTGAAATTATTTGACCATATCATTGTTTCAAATGAGTATAAATGTTCCAAACAAAGCGGAGAACTATTCTCGGTGCTATTTAACCTGTATCCGGTTGTGGAAAAAGAGAAGATACTTCATATTGGTGACAATAAGAATAGCGATTACATGCAAGCATTGAAGACCGGTATCCATGCATATCATTATGATGTAATTCCGGATAAGCTTTACAGTATTTATGATTATGAAAAAATCAGACATGATATACCTCAGAAGGAGCTGTTGTCGCTAAGAAAGGCTGCAGCTGCTTCTGATTATCAGAAGGTAATGGAGCAGACAGCTTATGAAATTGGTGCGAGTATCATCGGACCGTTTTTAACCCTGTATATAAGCTGGGTATGTGAACGTTTGGATAAGCTGGGGATTGATAGAATCTATCCCTTGATGAGGGAAGGCTTCCTACTCGGAGAACTTCTGAGAAGAGAGGCATCTGACAGGGGACAAAAGCTTTTTGTAAAACCGATTTATGTATCAAGAAAGGTAACATACATTTCTTCCATAGAATCAATTAACAGAGAAGTAATAGAAGATATGATTGGGGCTAGGAATTTAACAATCGAAGAAGCACTAATATTTGTCGGAGTGGAAAAGATGGATTTCAATGAAGTATCTGACTATTTTGAAGTTCGTTTTAAGGAATCCCATAAAATATCTTATAATAGCGGTACACTAAAGGAACATTTAATTAGAAGACTTTTGGAACCGGCTAATAAGTTTACAATTGAGACTTATGTTAAGAAGCAACGAGGGCTACTAAATCAATACTTGTTGCAGGAAATAGGGGGTTTAACGGACGTAGCCACTATAGATATAGGATTCTTTGGACGAATCCAGTTGTGGATGGAGAAATCGCTAAACCTTGATCAAAGGAAGCATTCCATGAAGCATTTTCTTGCAATCGGAGTGGTAGGAGAGAAACTCTTTGACAGCATAAATTACGAAGGATATTACAGTACATATGCAGAAAATTCGGATTTGATTCCGACGATTCACAGAACTACAGACGTTCTCGAAAAATTAATCTCAGTTACGGAAGGAAGTACAATTGGGTATGAAAATGTAAAAGATAGCATAGTTCCCCTGAAATCATCAGAGGTTAATAATAAGCTTTACTTAGATATCGTTTTTAAAGGAATCTACAGCTTCCAAAAGTATTGGTTTGCATTCAGGAGCATAAAGCCTGAACTGGCAGGTCAATGCCTTAAAAACAGAAGAGAGAGCTTGATGATTTTACACCGTCTGATAGATCTCCCCAGATACTCTGAAGCCGAATTACTCAGCAACTTTGAAGCAGACACCAATTTTGGTACAAAGTACATGAAAAGCATTATTACTGAAGAGAATATTGGGTTGCTGAAGCAAAAGGGATTAGATTATATTGATAAATGCAATGTTAGTTATACTTACGAAAACAGTAACATTGTATGGCCAAAAGGGCTGATAACACTGTTTGATGAATTTTATTATTTGCGTAAAACGATTAAGAATAATAACGTTAACGAAATTATCCGGGCAATGCAGGAAGTAGTGGAAAAGGCAGTAGCTGAAGGAATCAATGAAATTTCTTTATATGGTGCGGGCGAAAATGGAAGGCAATTTTACTTTGTATGTAGCTTATACCATGTAAATGTTAATTGCTTTATAGATAGAAAAGAATCTATGTGGGGAACAAAAAAAGAAGGTATTGAAATTATGGGACTTCAGGATGCAATAAAAAAAGGTTTTAGGACTTTCCTTATCACTTCACTGTTTTCCATAAGTGAGATACATGATTTTATTATGGACAGTTTTAAAAATACGGAAGAGAATCCGGTGATTTTTCATGTATAAGAACAATTAATTATTATTAAGCATATGTGAAAAACAGTTTAGTTTTTATGTTATTTTGTCGATATAATGTTATATAAAATACAACTAAAGGAAAATATGGATGAAAGAAAAGGTTATTATATATGGTACCGGGAAAGCCGGCACTAATTTTTATAAGATTGACTTTGATTATGATTTATTTGAGCTAATTGCATTTTCCGATGGAAACATAGAAAAGCAGGGATTATATTTTTTTGATAAATTGATAATTCATCCACAGAAGATTGCAGATACTAATTATGATAAGGTAATCGTTGCAAGTGTATATTTTAAAGAAATCTTCGAAACACTGACGAAAGAATATGGTATTCCACCAGACAGAATAGTAAACACTCATTATAAAGAATCAGAAAAAATATGGGAACGGCATGCAAATTACTATCTGAAACATCAGAAAGAAACAAGGACAATAAGAAAAGAAGCGATAGGTGATGGTGAAAAGATTTTGATTTATACTGCAATAGCCGGAACTTATGATACCTTAAGAGACCCATTGGTTGTTAGTGATAGATGCAGTTATATCTGTTATACAGATAATCCTAATACAAAATCTGATATCTGGGAAATCAGACCCCTCAATATTATCAATAACGACATTGTGAGAAGCGCAAAAAAATTAAAAGTGCTTCCGCACGAATATTTTGAGGATTATAACTGGAGTATCTGGGTAGACGGGAAATTTCAGATTAAAAAGGATATGGTTGAATTGATTTCCCAATATGCTCTTCATAGTAACTTTATAAGTTTTATGCATTATAAAAGAACACATGCCTTTGATGAAGCAAAAGCATGTATTGCATTGGGCTTTGACAATGTTGATGTCATCAATGCACAGGTGGAAGCATACAAAAAGGACGGATTTAAGGATGATAATGAATTAATAGAAGGAGGAGTATTATTCCGAAAGCATAATGAACCGGATGTAATTCGACTTATGGAACGATGGTGGCATGAAATAAACAGTCACAGTAGACGGGATCAGATCAGCTTTAACTATTGTGCCTGGAAAGAGAACTTCTTTTTTGATTTACTCGATATGAATATCTATGATAATCCTTATCTGATCAGATACCCGCATAATAAGTAGATATATAGATATATACGAAGGAGAAATCATGAATAAGATAAAATTGTTGATTTTTGGCGCTGGACAGAATGGCAGAAAAGTATCAGAAAGTTTTATAACTGCTAATACTGACATAGTCGCTTACATTGATAATGATAAGGATAAAAATGGAAGCGCATTTTTGAATAAGCCTATCATAACACCCAGTAAGATATTTGAATATGAATTTGAATTTATAGTAATATCGAACTATATTTATCAGCAAATTAATGATGAATTAGTAAAAGAAGGGATAGATCAAGAAAAAATAATTAATTATTATCAATATTCTAAAAATGAAAAAGGATTAAAAGATATATTTAATTTGGAAAAAATGAAAATCGATATTTTAGAATATGAGATAACTAAACTAAAATTGATAACAAATAATATACACTATGAAATAGCAGATAAGATTAATAAAGAAGAGATACAAATACCTATAGTAAAAAGCTGCGAAGAAACAATTGAAGAAATAATTAAGAATAGAAAATCTATCAGCCGTTTTGGTGATGGGGAGTTACCGCTTGCTTTTGGCTTGGGCCCGATTGGCTTTCAAAAATCAGATAAGGAATTGGCAAAAAGATTAAGAGAAATCCTGGTTAGTAAGGATGATATTCTTATTGGTATTATGGATGCATTTGGAAATATAGAAAGGTATTCTTTTGATTATCAGATGCATTTGCGTAATATTTTAACAAAACAATGTAACAGAGATAATATGTATTCTATGTTGGATTTCAATAAAGTTTATTATAATACCTTTATATCTAGGCCTTATACATTAACATATGACAGTCATTATGCATGGAGAATATTTGAATTATTAAAAGGGATTTGGAACAATCAGAATATCGTTTTCATTGAAGGAAGTGAAAGCAGATTAGGGTATGGTAATGACTTATTTGATAATGCAAAGTCAATACGGAGAATTGTCGGCCCCAAAGAAGATGCTTTTGACTGTTATGATTCGATATACCAGGAAACATTAAAAGTAGAAAAAGATGCTTTGATTTTATTGGCGCTTGGACCTACGGCTACAATACTAGCTTATGACTTGGCGAAGGCGGGTTATTGGGCTGTAGATATTGGACATGTTGATATTGAGTATGAATGGTATCTGATGGGAGTAACAAGGAAAGTTCCCATTAAATATAAATATGTGAATGAAGCAAGAAACGGTGATATTGTAGATTCAATTTCGGATGATACTTATAGGAAGCAGATCATAGCAGAGATTAAAATTTAATATATAGTATGTTTATTTATTACGAAAGGAAATTAGTGATATCTAATTTATAATATCATTTCGGTATCATATATGTATGATTGTATTTTGTTTGGCACTGGAAAAGCATGTTTAAATCGAATCAATAGTTTGAATTTTAAACAGATTAATATAATAGGGGTATTTGATAATGATAAAAAGAAACAGGGAAAGCTTTTTTTGGGTTTGAAAATTGATGCACCGGATAATATTATTAATTATAAATATCAATACATTCTGGTTATAAGTTCCTTTTATGATGAAATATTCATACAGCTCACTAGTATTGGAGTCCCGAGAGTAAAAATAATTGATATACAGTCATTTCTCGCTCCGAATGCAAGTGGAAGATCATTGATTGTAAATGGTCATATTACTTATGAAAAAGGGTATCGTGTCGGAATAGAAATAGGTGGAGCTATGAATCCGATTTACCTGGCTGATCATAGAATTCAATTAAAGCAAATGGATTATACCCAGCATACAAAAAATGAAGAAGGTTATAAAAATATGGATCTGGTAAAGGTTGATATCATTGATGATGGAGAAACTTTAAACACCATTAATGAAGGGACTTTAGATTTTATTATAGCATGTCATATGCTGGAGCATTGTCGAAATCCGATTGGTACAATTCGTAACTTTTTAAATAGAATTCGAACCGGTGGAATCATATTCCTTGCTGTACCTGATAAGCGCTATACATTTGATGATTATCGGATGCTGACAACCTTTGAGCATTTAGTGGAAGATGACACTAATGCAAGTAGAGAAAGAGAATATATTGATTACTGTGATATGGCTGAATCTGAGGCAGTTCCCTTTTCGATGTTTATTGAAGATAATATTGCATATATTCATTATCATGTTTGGGATGCAAATTCCTTTATAGATTTTATATATAATCTACAAAAACTTTGGAATAAGTCGTTTTGCATTGAACAGGTCGGTATACTTGACAATGGCTTATCTTCTAATGAAATCATATTAGTAATTAAGAAAGTGGATTGAGAAAACGATTAATAGACATAATACGTATGAAAGTTGGAAGAGTGAAAATGTGCGGTATTATCGGTGGAAGCAAGTTATCATGGAATTATGAAGCAGCAGTAGCAAGTATTAAACATCGTGGCCCTGATGCTCAAAGAATCTGCAAATTTATGGATTTTGCTCTTGCGTTTGTAAGACTGTCAATCATCGATCTTTCTGATAACGGTATGCAGCCAATGCAGTCTGAAGACCGGAATGTTGCAATCGTATTTAACGGTGAGATATACGGATTTCAAAAATTGAGGAATCAGTTGATTTATAAGGGATATAAATTTAGCTCCAGTTCCGATACTGAAGTTATACTGAATGCTTATTTGGAGTATGGAGATAAATTTGTCCACCATATCGACGGTATGTTTGCTATAGTAATCTATGATAAAATCAGTTGTAAGATAAAGCTATATAGAGATCGTGTTGGGATAAAGCCCTTATACTATTTCTATAATGGAAAAGATTTTGCATTTGCATCGGAGTTAAAAGCAATTACCAATTTATGCAATGACATAGATTTTAATGTAGACTATACAGCTATATATGACTATTTAACGTATTCTTATATCCCGGAACCAAAGACGATGTATAAAAATGTATTTAAGCTACCCCCGGGTCATTATTTAATATATGATCTCAAGTCAAATAGAATCGAGACAATTCGAAGATATTGGAAGTTGAATGTAAACGATGCTTTCAGTGATAAATCAAACATTCAGGAAGTCAATGAAGAGATTAGAAGATTAATTGGCGAATCAGTAAATGAGCAGTTGGTTTCGGATGTTCCGGTAGGAAGTTTCTTAAGCGGTGGAATAGATTCCAGTGTGGTAACCTACGAAATCATGAAGATTAATCCAAAGATAGAGGCATTCTCATTGGGTTTTTCTTATAAAAAATATGATGAGCTTCAATATGCGGATCTATTAGTAAACGATTTAAATATAATTAAAAACCAGGAAATTGTCGATAAAAATAAGGTAAGTAAATTATATCCGAAATTGAAAGAGTGGTACGATGAGCCTTATTCCGATACATCAGCATACCCAACATACCTGGTATCCAAACTGGCAAGGAAAAAGGTTTCAGTTGTATTAACCGGAGATGGCGGAGACGAAGTGTTTGGGGGATACTCAAGATATAATGATTTTCAAATATACAGCAAAGATTCACATGGTATTAATAATGCTAAGGTGTCACTTTTATTTGAGCGGTTGGTGGCATCGATGGAGCTTCCAGAGAATAGTAGACTGAGCGATTTTTTTCTTGATGATATCGTTAAAATCTGTATTATGACAAATGGAATGCCTAAGATGTTTAAAAAAGAATATGCAAAGCAATATCATATAGACAAGGATTATGATGACTATTGGTTCTTTCGAAAACATTATCATAAGGAGTTTCCTCCAATTACGCGTATGCAGTATTTGGATTTTCATACATATCTACCCGGTGATATATTAACTAAGATTGATCGAGTAAGTATGCAGCATTCATTAGAAGCAAGAGTTCCTTTCTTAAGCAAGAAAATAGTTGAGTTTGCCTTTGGTATCGCACAGGAAACCAGATGCCCAAGCGGTAAGCTGAAAGGCATATTAAAAGATTCTTACCGTGATTTAATACCGGATAAGATTCTGGATAGAAGAAAGATGGGCTTTAACTTGCCAAATACATTTATTAAAGGGGATTTTGCTCATCAGGAAGAATTATTAAAGAGTATTTGGAAGTTATAAAATAAGTAAACAGGGATATTGGTGAATGCGATGAAGAATTTGATGAATGTTTACAGAACGAGAACTAAGAATAAAGTATCATTAGATCTTTATCGGAATTATTATCTATTGTCAAGTCAAATTATCATTGACATGTTAAATTATTACAAAAAAGAGAAAAACAATAATATTGCCATATGGGGTGCAGGACTGAAGGGATTAGCATTTTTAAAGACCATAGATCCGGCTGGAAAGTATATATCTTATGTTTATGATATAGATGAAAAGAAAGAGGGTAATGTACTACTTACAGGGCATAAAGTTGTAAATTACAAAAAGAATGAGAACAAAAACATACAGGTAGTACTATTAATGAATAATAATTATGAGACAGAAGTTGCATGCTTATTGAAAGAAGCAGATATGAATGTCATATTAATTAATATAGACAGTGTAATAGATGGAGCCCTTACAGTAGAAGATATTCTAAGAACACAGAATAATTCTCGGAAGATTGAATTAAGGAGTATATATGATTCAGTTGCAGCTATGGTAATCTTATATAATTGCGGAACGAATTGTATAAAAAATATTGAGTCATATGATAATCAGGTCAAGCAGGTTTTTGTTTATGATAATTCTACGGTGAAAAATGAAAAACTAATTCAACTTCTTAAAGAAAAGAAGAATATTGTATATATCAATGGAGATGGAAATCAGGGCATATCGATAGCAATTAATAAAGTGGCAGAAGAGGCAATCAGATGTAATTTTCAATGGTTGATTACATTTGATCAGGATAGCGTTGCAGAGAAAGATATGGTTGCGCATATGTGTAATTATGTAAACCGATGTGAATTTGCGGATAAATTAGGAATTGTATGTGCTGCGATAAACGATTCGGTTTTTCGGTTTGAGATTGCTGCAACGGAGATATCTTACAATAAATGGGTGCAGCAAAGTGGAAGTATGCTAAATCTGAAAGTTTTTCAAAAAATCGGTGGTTTTGATGAGGCATTATTTATTGATCAAGTAGATTTTGAATATTGTGTTCGATTAAAACAGTATGATTATAAAATTGTTAAAGTCAATAAAGCAATATTAATGCATAATACTTCAGATGATAATACTATATTTTTACGAAAAAGAGGAAGACCACTTTACATCAATAAGTATTCGCCTATGAGGTATTACTATAATACAAGAAATATTCTATATTGTACAAAAAAGTATAAAAAAGTAAATAAACAGTATTGGGAATCACAAAGAAGAAATTTGGGAAGTTTATTAATGACATTGCCTTATGAGAAGGGTAAAATAAAGAGAGTAAGAGCAGTTATTTTAGGATATATTGATTATATCTTTGATAATATGGGAAAAACACAAAGACATTTTTAAACATTACAATAAGTATAGGAGGAAAATATTATGAAAAAAGGCATTTTAGCGGTTGTATCTTTTGCATTTGGAGTAGCAGGAGGAGTATTTGGAGGGAAAATTTTTAAATTTTATTTTAATAATGAGAAAAGTAAAGAGGATGATAAAGTATATAAATTTAAATTATATTATAATATCTTGAATCAATGGCTTATGAAAAAGAACGAAGGTAAATCAATTACCGAGTATTTTATAAGTAATGGTTATAAAACGATTGCAATCTATGGTATGGGTGAGTTAGGATGTCGCCTTTATGAAGAATTGAAAGACAGTGAAATAAAAGTAAGCTATGCGATAGATAAAGAGTCAGGCTCCATTTATTCCGAACTTGAAGTATGTTCGATAGAGGAGGAGCTTCAGCCGGTAGATGCATTGATTGTTACAGCAGTATTTGCATTTGATAAGATAGAAGAAGAGTTGGAGAAAATAGTAGATTTTCCTATTATTTCTTTGGAAGACGTTGTATGTTAATAATCGGGATGAAAAACTTATGAAATTAGCCGGAGTAATTGTATTATATAACCCAGATACTTTAGTCATAGATAATATTCTTTCCTATATAGACGATGTAGACATATTATATGCAGTTGACAACAGTAGCAATATCAACTCCAAAGTTATAAATCGAATAAAACAGATAAAGAAGATAGCGTACGTTTACAATGGCGGTAATAAAGGAATAGCATATGCTCAGAACGTAGCAGCGAAGGAAGCCATTAAAGAAAACTACAAATGGCTGCTTACAATGGATCAGGATAGTTTTGCTTCTAAAAATTCGATAGCAATGCTAAAGGAATATATTGAGATAAGCGATACTGGAAAAATTGGTATTGTGTCAACTTTTCAGGAAACTGAAATTGACAAAAGCAGAAATCATTCCGCAAATCTGAGGAAAGTGCCTTGGGTTATATCCTCCGGAAATATAATAAACTTAGAAATATTCCAAAATGTTGGAGGATTTTTACAAAAGCTTTTTATTGATGCAGTTGATTATGAATATTGCTTGCGTTTGCATTCTTATGGATACTCCATTCATATGCTGAACAAAGCGGTTATAAAACATAAGCTAGGAGAAACAAAAAAAGTAGGAAACCAATATATGTATATTCACGATTATAGGAGGATGTATTTTAGGGTAAGAAATACTTTTTATATAAGAAAAAAATATAAAAAGAGTTGTCCGGATTTATCAAAAAATATTTTTGATATGTCGCTAATAACTTGGCAGCAGGATCTTCGATACGGAAAAAGAAGATTAAAACAGCTTCTCTATATGTGTTTAGGGTATTTTGATTTCTTAATAAACAATTTTAATAATAATATTCTAAGATAATAACATAATACTAAGCGATATCTATTCGATGTTCGATAAGGAGATTTTGCATATATGGAAAAAATATTAATCTTCGGAACAGGTGGAAGTGCCGAAAAATTTTATACTTTAATTGGAGATAACAAATATCAAATTGTCGGCTTTTTGGACAGCAATATTGATAAATGTGGAAGGTGTTTTCATAATCATATGATATATTCCCAGGACATGATTAATGGTTTGGTATATGATAAAATTATTATTTGCTCAGTCGCATATACCATTATTAGGGATAGATTGATTTCTGAATACAGTGTTCCTAAGGAAAAGATTGAAAACGGATTCTACTTCAATAAATGCAATCTTCTTGATTATTATAGAAACCATAATTATCTAGATGAAGAAATACAGCAGGTTATAATTAATATAGAAAAGCAGCCGTTAGAAAACTTTAACTATGATTTCGCAGATAAATATAAAACAGTTAGCATTGAAGTCTTTAAAGATAATGATACAGGGCTGTTTTACATAAAATATGAAAACAAAAGAATGTATATGAAAAGAAACTATGATACAGCCGAGAAAGTAATAGGATATTGTAGGCAGATACTGATGGAGCAAGATAGCGAATCTCCCCACAGATATTTAGACGATAATTTTTATGTAATGGAACATGATATTGTTATTGACGCAGGAGTAGCAGAAGGCAATTTTGCATTGGATATTATTGACAGAGCAGATAAGGTTTACCTTGTGGAACCGGATACTGATTGGATTGAAGCGTTAAAGTATACATTTGCTCCATATAAAGATAAAGTGGTTTTTGTAGATAAATTTTTAGCAGATGATGTTAACGAGATAAGTACAACGATAG
>WSSedL1CaDRAFT_10001763_pt1 | contig 12014 bp, 6 predicted proteins | sample WetSurSL1Cattail_FD_9464 | JGI IMG/M metagenome (IMG submission 9464)
TCGAGACGGGCCAGTGGCGAGGCAAGGCCATTGCCGGTCACCCGAATCTGGCCGCCATTCACGACGAAGGAAAGGGCAGTCGCGTTGTCAAACGCGGTGGCACTGCCGCCCGGCGCATTGAGGAACTGGACTTGCCCTGTCGTCAGTGCGACGCCACTCGTATTGATGAAGGAGCAGCCGTCGCAGGTGATCCCGTTGGGATTGACCACGATGATGCGCGCCTTGTCACCAAAGATCGCGAGCGGCCCGGACAACTGCGAGGGCAGCGCAGTGACGACTTCGTTGATGATGGCCGTGGCGCTCTTTCCGGCGAAGTTCGAATTGGCACCAATCTGGATACCCATCGAGTTGCTGCCGGACACCAGGCTGTTATTGAGAATGGCCCCGGTCGAATCGACGTCGAAACGCTGGTAACGGTTGTAGGAGAGCCCGGCCGCATTCGGCGCCGTAATGTTGATGAGCGGCGTGCCGGCGGCCGTGCTGCTGATGGTCGGGCGCTGCGAGGCAATGGCCGTAGCGTCGGCCACGGGTCCGGCCCAAACCAGGCCGGTGGGCGACAACAGGCACCACGCCGTCATGAGCCCGGCCAGGCTTCGTTTCCAGAGGGGGGTTTCCGGGTGGGCGGGATGGGCGGTGGCGGTGAAAGTCAAATCAACCCGACCCATTTCACGCTTTTTCAAGTTCTGTCAGTCGTTTGATTTCTTCAAACCGAAAATGACCCATGCCGAAGGCGCACCCCGCGTACAGCCTACCTGACCTGACGTCGGCAATCACCTTGTCTAAGGTGGTATATCCAAGGCGAATGAGCAAACCACGTGTAATGGCGCTAAGGGATTCGCTACCGGGCAAGCTTTCAAGCGTCTTAACTTGGCCATTCTTACGTTTACGAATCATATGCAGCCACTGACGGCTTATGTGGTTTTGAGTTGCGACAAGCCGAGGCCGGGCGCCATTAGCGAGATCGTCCAGCATTCTCTTGTTGCGCTCTGCGATTTTGTCAGGGTCCATCCTTTGGATCCACTTTTCCATATTGTCGGCGGAAGTCACTTGAAATCAATTCAAGCTGACCCGTTTAGTTATTGGTTTCGCGGCATCGTGATCGACGCGGAGATGCTGCATGGGTAGAACCCTTGTGGTGACGACCAGCCGTGGCCACACTGGCCATGGATGTCGCATGTGGCTTGTTGCTACACGCACGCAGGGTGCAAGACATAACGGGGTTTGGTAAACCCGAGAGGGCGCGAAGGCCTGCGGGCCGTAGCGGCGAGGCCACCAAGCGGAGCTTCAGCGTAGCGACTGGCCGCACTTTGCCAAACAGCCCGTTATGTTAAAGCGCCCGCAAGGGCGACTTAACCCACAGAACCTGCCAGGCCGGGGATGGCTCGATGCCGGCACTGGCCTGCTATCCAAGCTCTGCGCGTAGCGCCTGGATTTCGATTTGCCCCCGTATCCCAAACCGCTACTCGGTACAGCGGGTAAATGCCAGCCGTAGTGCTGCGCCAATCTCCGCGGGAGTACTGGTGTCGGGGATTGCGACATCTTCAATTAGATCTGCTTTCTCGCGTCCCCACTGTTCTAATTTTTGGTGGCGACTGGCCTGAATGGTCAACACGCCCGACCGGCTAACAATGGTGCAAGATTCCATGTCTTTAAACAATGCCCGCTTAGTCTTGTAGCTGTAGTGCTCCATTAGATTTTTTATCCATTCGGCATATCGTTCAGCAACTTTTTTGTAGTCATTAAGCTCAAGATCAAACTCAACATCTGGATGTTGCCAAACATCTGTGCGCGGCTCGGGTAAGACAAATCGGCTGTGTGCTAGTGCATCCCTCACTGCAAGACCCAGCGTTTCATCGTTCACATCAGGGGCCAATAAGTGTTGTTTGCCCTTTGGGTCAAGAGTGCTACTGCCGCCATACCCTGAGAGGGTTTCGACACAATAAAAATCCCCGTTGTACTTGGCACCAGCCCAATACCCTCTAATAATTTTGTTCATCAATGTGTCACCGTAATTGTGAGGTTCACGCCTTGCCTATTGGCGTAGTCTATTGCCTTCTGAATTTGCGTCCACTGCGCGGAAGTGGTTCCAGCAGGAACCGCCACCTGTAAATCACGAGTAGTAATGTATTCGGTATTTACTGTTGTACCAGAAAGCGATGGGGTACCATCTAAATTTGCCAACGCATCCACATTGCCTTTTAGCGAAGAGTAAACCTGCTTTGGATCGGCTACCTTGGTCGGAGTCAGTGTATCTAAAGTTTTCGCACTTGTTGCAACCCCTGTGTTTGCATCAAAGAAGTCAATCACCGGGAAATTCGCTGGCAATCGCGAATTCGCAGGCAGTCGCCCAGCAAGGTAATCTTCAAACGGCAACCCCTGACTTTGAATGCCGCTCCCCCACTGAATCCCCGTAACCGACTGAGGCACCACGGTTGCATTCACACCAGTAGGTATTGAAGTTGGCGGAACCCCGGTCAACGTCCCCGCGGACGTCAATACCTTGATTTCACCAGACGATATATCCACAACCCCTTGCGATCCGACGGGCAGGCCATCGACATTTATCGGCTTATAGCCCAAGGGGATGGCCACCGTACTCGCATTTGACCCATTACTGGCATCATTAGCCGCGGCCGTATTGGTACTGCCTACGACCTTTGTTTCACCCGACACCAATACAGGGACAGGGTCCTTTACCACCTTGACACTGGAAGGAAGCAGCGAGTCCAACGCGCCATCCAGCGCACCGGCCCCCTTCACGACACCAAAAGTCAGCCCACCGACCGTTGCTCCTTTGGCAGTGTCAATACCTGTTTTGACCAGGTCAACTTTCCCATCATCGATATACTGATTTGCGGCGCTGGTGCCACCACCAACGATGCCACCCGCCACAAGAGAGCCTCCCAGTGTCGTCGGAGCCAGGATCACTGCCCCGGTTCCGATCGCTACAGTAGCAAGTGTCTTCCCCCCCTCTTTGTCCACTGCAATCTTGTAAGCAGCCAAGGTATCTTGATCCCCAGGATTGGTCCAGGCAATCGGAGATCCGTTGGTGCAAGCACCCGCAGGGCAATCTGCTACGGGCAGATTGAAGGACTGCCCATTAGCCATCACAGAGACATAATGAATTCCACTACTGCCAGTGTTTACCGGCACATTACCGTTACTGGTCCATGCCTTTCCAGCATTGGGGTCAACCGTTTGAACAGTGTTACCAGGACTCCAGCTATATCCCGATGCGTTCGACTTAATGAATGTCGCCAGATCAGCGCCAGGTTTTGTGACACCACTCATGTCTTGCGCCAGTGTCATCTGGCCATCTTCCATGCCGACTGTTTTGTAACCAACGGTCGAATTGGTATCAACACCAGGACGCATTGGGTCAAATGCCGTGCTAGCGTAAGCATTTCCGGCCGGACCAGTTAGTGTGGCGTCCTTTGCCGCGTTGACGTAAGTGTTGCTACCAGCATTTTCGCCCTTGTAGTTTGCCCACCGCATGGCGTCTTCGATATCCGCCAGCGTGTAAGACAGCCCCTGCGACTTTGCAAGGTCATACAACTGCTTAGCTCGCGCTCGCTCATCCGGGTGCAGCAACCGATTATTCGTTACCTCATTCTTTGCCGCATTAAATCCTGCGACGCCATCCTTGCCTGCGGCGATGGCCGCCAACCCACCCAGGCCAGAAAGCCCCCCAACGATCAGCGCCTTATCAAACAGCGTTTTCGGGTCGTCTACGAAGTTGCCGGCAATCGAGGAAGCCATCGCCCCGATGGCGCCACCGGCACATTGCCCACCACTGGCCGCTTGAGCAGCACAACCGAGTACGGCATGGGCAGCGACACGCTCCACCTCGTTAAACGTCCCGTCCTTCTTTAGATCACCGATGGCGTTGGCGAAACTGGCTGCACCATTAGCGACAAAGTCATTAACGAATGCCGTCTTGAAACTACCGCCGTTGATTGCAGTGGAAACGCCAGCCGACACGCCGGCCCGGGCAGCCCAGCCCATGGCCTTCACACCCCAGTTGACGGAGCCAGCACCATTCGCCACCGAGCCATTGGCCGTACTGGAAAGGCCATCGATCTTGTCCAGGCCCAAACCGTTGGTGAGCCCCGCCGTCAAGCCCGACGTCAGGCCTGATTTGAACATCTGACCGGCATCGATCTTACCCGTGGTCAGTAGTTGCGATGTCGCCGAGGAGGCCATCCCGGCAAGTCCTGCGCTGACCGCCGCAGTGGTCCAGCTTCCTGCTACCGCCATGCCTGCGGCATCCATTGCGACCAAGGCCTCCGTTGCCGTACCCCCGGCTGCGATCACTGCTGCACCGGCAGACTCTTCCGCCGCCGTGACTAGCGCGGCAGAAGCGGCTCCGGCGGTGTAGATGCTCACGATCACCACCACGACTAAAACTACGACCTGCCCCAAGACATTCGGCTTCGACAGTTGCTTGTAGTCCTGATGAATGTCGTCCTTGGCTTCCTTGGCCGTAAAACCGGTACCCATTGCCGCAGCCAGCTTGGTGCCGACGTCCTGATTGTTTTCAAGAAACTCGCCAGAAACGCTGTGGATGGACTTGGCATTCAGGTCGAGTTCGGCCGCCGAGATGAAACCGCCCGACTGGACCGTGTTGCCGGTGATCTTCCAGTAGCCTTTTGTGCCCTCGTAGATCCGCATGGCCTGGCCGCCATTGTTGATGTCGGCCGAGCGCTTTTCGTTGATGAGATTCTGGGTGGCGATCGAGAGCTTGCCGTCGGCGACGATGAAGCCGGTGTTGTGCACCGTATCGCCCGTCAGCGAAACGTTCCCGCCCTGGATCGTGCCGCCGGCCACATTGGCCAGCGACATCCGTGACGAGTCCGGCAAATAGACCTTGGGGACCAGCGCGCTATAGGTCTTGCCGTCCGGCCCCGTGAAGTTTTCGGTGACGTACCAGAGAATCGGCGAGTCGAGTTTGGCGATCTGTTCTGCGGTCAGTGCAACCCCCAGATGAATGCCGTTGGCCTGGGCAAACCTTGCGCCGGACTGGAGCAGCACAGCGCGTTCGGCGGACGGGTCGTTCATGGCGAGGAAGCTCGCCCGACCGGTTTCGGTCAGCGCCGCTTGCCGAATGGCTTGTTGTTCGAGCCACGCATCCATCAGGAAGGGCGAGGCGGTGTTGCGCAGGTTCTCCGGCAACAGGCTGTTGATGTCCAGCCCCGGCACCAGCATGGCGAGTCGCGAGGTCGTCGTGAAATAGCTTGTTCCGGTCGGGTTGAATTTCACGCTGGCCGGAACGGTCTTGCCATTGACGCCGGGTACGCCCAGGGTCACCTCGGCCGAGGGAACGGTCGATGCCGGCGTTTGCAGGTTTGGATCGGTCAGGCCGTTGGTCAGGTGGGTACCGGCCAGTGCGATGGTGTTGCCGAGCAGGTTGCCGGTGTTGGTCTGGTTCGGTGCCGTTGCCGTCAGGGTGCCCCCGGCATTGACATCCGCCGAGGTGTTGCCGGTGACCGTGATGCCGTAATCGTCATGGTCCTTATAACCCCACAACGAACCTTTCCATTCTTTCCAGTGGCCGTGCCAGGTGGTGGTCAATGTATGGGAAGTGTTGGCCAGCGTATCGGCCGTGATCGAGACGTCACCGACCGCAGCGATCAGCGAGGCATCATTGGTCAGCGTGCCGCTGACCTTGGCATTGAGGTTGCGCCCCGCCCACAGCACGGCGGCCGGTCCGGCTTCAACCTGCTTCCAGGATTCACAGTAGCCATGATCGGAGCGGCAATTCACCGATCCGGCAGGCTCGGTCTCACCCCAGTTGGTGTATACCGTGGTCACCGGTGGGCGCTTGTTGATGACCGTATCGGCCTCGATGTTCAGGTCGCGGGTGGCTTCGACAAAGCCGCTGGTGTTGATCAGCGTGCCGGTTTTGAGGGTGATGTCCTGGCCGGCCAGCATTTGCCCCGTATTGGCGAGCGTACCGGTCACATTGAAGTTGAGGTTCTGCCAGGCCTCCATGACAGCGTTGTTGGTGAAATTCGTGGCATTCACCGTCAGGTCACGGCCGGCCAGGAAGGTGGTGCCGCCGTTGTGGGTATAGCTGCCGAAATTCAGGGTAACGTCACGGTTGGCGCCGATGGTGCCGCCGAGGTCGCCGCTGTGGGTCGTCGTCAGGCTGAGATCTTGGATCGCGAGGAGCTGGCCACCGGTGTTGTCCGATGCCGCACCCAGGTTGAAACTGGCATCCGTCTCGGCCTGCAGGGTGCCGCTGTTGATGAGACTGCCGAAACTTCCGTCGAATTTGGCGCCGGCCAGCATCTGGCCGCTGTTGCTGGCCGAGCCGCCAATGGTGAGTTGCAGATCGCCCTGGGTTTCAGTGCGCCCGGTGTGATTCAGCGAATCGGCGGCAATTTCCAATGCCCCCGTGCTGGCGATGGTGCCGGCATTGGTCAGGGCGCCGCTGAGCAGGATCCGGCTGTTACCGCCGCCAATGAGCTGCGCACCACTCTGGTTGTCCAGATTGACCGCACTGATGTCGAGTACGCCATCCGACTGCAAGGTGCCCTGGTTGAGCAGATTGCCCAGGGCCGCCGTGAAAGCGCCGAAGCTGCCGAGCGTGCCGGCATTGTTCAGGGTACTGGCGGTGATGTTGAGATCACCACCGACCAGAAAGCTGCCGGTGTTGCTTATCGTGTTGTCTGCGACGAGGGTGACCGACGGACTGTGCGAGAAATTGCCGCTGTTGCTGATGTTGCGGGCAGCGACCGTCAGGCCGTTGGTGCCGTAGAGGGTGCCATCCGAGAGGTTGAGGTCGCCGCCCGGCGCGGAAATATTGAGTGCGCCGCCCGCCAGAATCTGCCCGCCCAGATTGTTCAGCGCCGGCGCCACGACCCGAACATTACCTTGGGCAACAATGGTCTGATTCGCGTTATTGAGCGCGGCGGCCGACAGGTCGGCATTGCCTTGGGCGGAAATGCCCGTGTGGGAGAGCGTGCCGACCGTCGACAGGTTGATGTTGCCCGAGGCATCGGCGCGCGCCAGGGTCAGGTCGCCATTGGCGGAAATCCGCAGATCACCGCTCGATGCCGCCAGGTTGGTCGCACTGCGCACGCCCAGGCCGGAAGCCGTCGACACGATGAGAATCTTGCCGGCAGTCATGGCGCCGAGCAGGCTGGCGTCAATGGCCAGCGTGCCGCCCTGGGTCGCAGCATCGTTGCCGCTGCCTTGGGCCAAAATGGCCAGCGTCTCGGCATCGACCGTATTGCGCCCGGCAATCAGGTTCAAGCTGCCGCTGCCGACGTTGGTCGGCCCTTCGAGTTTCAGGGTCTGGGCGATCAGGTCGAGACGGGCCAGTGGCGAGGCAAGGCCATTGCCGGTCACCCGAATCTGACCACCATTCACGACAAAAGAGAGTGCGGTCGCATTGTCAAACGCGGTGGCAGTTCCCCCCGGCGCATTGAGGAACTGGAGTTGCCCTGTTGTGAGAGCGACGCCACTGGTATTGATGAAGGAGCAGCCATCGCAGGTGATCCCGTTGGGATTGACCACGATGATGCGCGCCTTGTCACCAAAAATCGCGAGCGGCCCGGACAACTGCGAGGGCAGCGCGGTGACGACTTCGTTGATGATGGCCGTGGCGCTCTTCCCGGCGAAGTTCGAATTGGCACCAATCTGGATACCCATCGAGTTGCTGCCGGACACCAGGCTGTTATTGAGAATGGCCCCGGTCGAGTCGACATCGAAACGCTGGTAACGGTTGTAGGAGAGCCCGGCCGCATTCGGCGCCGTAATGTTGATGAGCGTCGTCCCGGCGGCCGTGCTGCCGATGGTCGGGCGCTGCCCGGCAATGGCGGTGGCGTCGGCCACCGGTCCGGCCCAGACGAGGCCGGTGGGCGACAACAGGCACCACGCCGTCATGAGCCCGGCCAGGCTGCGTTTCCAGAGGGGGGTTTCCGGTTGTTCAGGAATGGGCGCAGAAGACATGGCGGACTCGGGATTCAATGAGGGGATTAGTGGCTTACACGGGCTTCTTTGAGCAGGCGGGCAACAAGCTCCCCGCTGGCTCGCTCACGGGCCTGGGCATCCAGGACCTGACGCAACATCGGCGCGGCCTCGGCATAGGTCGGTATGCGGGTCGGCCGGACATCATCCATCCGCAGCAGATAGAAGCGGCTATCCAGAACGAGCGGCTCGGCGCTAACGCCACCGGGCGGCAAGCTGGCGATGGCCTGCGCAACTGCTAATGGCAGACCTGCGGTTTTACCTTCGACGGCCGGCAGCTTGAAGGAGATCCAGTCGAGGGCGCCGCCCTGCGCGGCAGAGGGAAGCTGGCTTTGCGTGCGGGCAAGATCGGCAAAATTGGCGCCCTTGGCGAGACTGTCAAGAATTGCACGGGCCTTGTCCGCAGAATCGACGGCAATCAGGCTGAACTTGAATTCCTTTTCTCCAAGACTGGCGATGATGCCTGCGTAGCGTTGTTGTATTTCGGCCTCCGGGATCGGCGCTGGACGTACCGTTTCCGCCAGATAGCGCCGGATCATGGTGTCATCGCGCAAGGCGATCACCGCCGGATCTTTGTCGAAACCCTTCTTGAGCGCGGCCTGGCGCAGCACTTCCTGGGTGGTCAGTTGGGTACGCACCGCGATGCGCAGCGGTGGCGTATCCGCCGCACCGGTGGCCAGTGCAGCTTTCATCGCCGCTTCGATACGGACATTCGGAATCAGCACGCCATTGACGCGCAGTTCATCGGCGGCATACACCTGAATGGAGAAAGACAGGGCGCACAGGGGCAACAACAAACGATGGAGTTTCATGTTAGCTTTCAGAATTGAATATTGATGGCGGCATGCACCCAGCCGCTTTTGTCGATACCGGAAGAGGCGTCCAGGGGTTTGCCCCAGGCAACGTCTGCACTGATGTCCTTCCAGGATGCCCGCACCCCAAGCCCCGCAGAAATCAGGCGTCGATAGGCTGTATCCGAGAGGAGCCGGGAGGACGATGCGTCAACAAAGGCCAGGGGCTGGAATTGCCAGCCGGCCGCATTGGCGGTCTGGTCGAGCAGTCGGGTGAATTGGAGTTCGTTGCGGACATAGACGCCCTTGTCGGCACCGATGATGCCTTCACGGAATCCACGAACTGTGCCGTTACCACCGAGAAATAGCTGTTCGTGACCAGGAAGGCCGGTCCGCGAAGTCTGCCCAACGACGGATGTGCGCCAAGCCAGACTCGGGCTCAAGGTCCATGCACCACTGATGGCGAAATCCCATTTCTCGAACTCGTTATGCGGGGCCGTCTTGGACAAACCATTGACATCACCGTCCGCGCCAAAGTCCCGCAACCCCTGCGAATAACCGACTTCGAGGGTCAAGGCACCTTTCTGTCCGCGCAGCAATCCGCTCAGGGCCAGACGGCCCGTTGCGTTGTACTGCGGCGCCAAGGAAATGGTGTCGAGCCGGCGTTGCGCAGAACGATGCGATAAGGTGGTATCGATCGCCCAGCGCGAAACCTGATCCCTGGCCAGCACGTAGTTCCAGCCGAGCGTGTGGCTTTGCGCCTGGTTACGACTCTTGATCGTATCGGTCACCATCACACCGCTCTCGGAATCCGCCCAGCTGTAGCTCACGGTTCCATAACCCACGGGTACACTTAACGAGAACAAGGTGGTCTGGCTGTGGGGAGAATACAGTTGCTGCAAGGACAGAGCTTCCCAGGCGCCGAGCAGGTTATCTACTTCGACGGTAAGCCGTTGACGCTGATCGCCCGTGGCGCGCTGACCATAGTTATCCGCGCCAAGGCCGACACGCCACGGACGCTCAGGATGGCTGTCGATGGCAATGGTCGAAGCGCCCGGGGCCTGGCCGGGCAATATCCGCGCTTCGGCCTGGCGAGAACGCAAGCGATTGATCTGGTCGACGGCCTGTTCGAGATCGCTTAGTCGTAATGCTTCTCCGGCACCGCTGGGGAACGCGCTACCCGCGAGGCCTTTGACCGGCGCGCCGTCCACCTCGATGCGCTCGACCGTGCCCGGAACGACGGAGATGACCAGACGACCAGAAGCCAAGTTTTGTGGGGCGAGGTAGGCGCGCGTTGTGGGATAGCCCCGATCAAGGTAGGCCGCCGTCAGGCGGCGCAACAGCAGGTCGATACGATGCTGACCCAACGCCAGGCCAAGGAAGGGCGCGACGACTTGTTGTCGAATCCGATCACCCAGGACGGTATCGCCCTCGATGGCAATCTCGTTGATCTGGAATGTCGTACCGGTCTCTGCCAATGCGTCGGGCGCAACGTCAAGTTCTGCGCTGTCCTTGGCTTGCCCTACGATGGGCGGGGCGGGTTTGTCGAGGGCTTCATCGCGCTGTCGTTGCTTCTCGTCGTCCCTTAAATGGCGAGCTTCATCTCTGAGCGCCTGACCGTGTGCGCCAAGGCTCCACACGATCATGAGAACGGCCGACAATTGCCGGCCGTTCCTGATGTTCCTGAATTGCATATTCCCCCGCTTTCGAGTCGGTGCGCTCGAAACCTGATTTTTATGTTGGATAGATTTTTGATTGTACTGCAATTGTCATTTTTATTTTTCCGGCGCAAGAACAATTAACAAAAATCTACATCTCCGCCCACATGGCGAAGCGCGCACAAGAACGCTGCCGTCCCAATGCGCGAACTATAGCGTTGAGAAAAACTTTCAGAACCTATCAATTGTTATAGCTTGCGCTTTGGCTGATGACGCCCCCTTTGTACAGGCGCGTGACTACCCAAGCGCCACGTCACCGGCGATTTCGGCAATCTGGACGAAGAGGACAAAGCCGAGAACCGGCTGAGCATCGAGCACGAATTCCTCATCCGCAGGTGCTTACCTGATTGCCAGCGAGCGCGTCTGGATTATTTCGGAGGCTGATCGCCCCACAACAACCTTGCTGTTTGCGTCGGAGTATTGACCCTTGTCTGACGAGCAGACTCAACGCAAAGTTATCCACATTAGACGGTATTTTCGTAACTCATGAGCCGCTCGCAATAGCGCGCGATCAGGTCGATTTCGAGATTGACCCGGCTGCCCGGCTGGAGGCCGCCGAGCGTGGTGTTTTCCAGGGTGTGGGGAATCAGGTTGATGGTGAAGTCGGTGCCCTTGACCTCGTTGGTCGTCAGGCTGGTGCCGTCGACGACGACCGAGCCCTTGCGCGCGATGAAGCGGGCGATCTCTTTCGGCGCCCGAATTTCGAGCAGGCGGTTGTCGCCGACCGCATCGAAACGCAGCACTTCGCCGACACCGTCGACGTGGCCCGACACCAGGTGGCCGCCGATGACGTCGTTCAGGCGCAGCGCCTTTTCCAGGTTGACCGGGCCAGGCGCGTCCAGACCGACGGTGCACGACAGGGTTTCCGGCGAGACGTCGACCATGAAGGTATTGCCTTCCTTGCCGACGACGGTCAGACAGACGCCGGCATGGGCGATCGAGTCGCCGAGCGCGACTTCGTCGATACCGAGTTGGCCGGCTTCGACATGCAGGCGGAAGCCGACTTGGCGCGGCACAAGCTGAGTGATGCGGCCGACAGCCGCGACGATTCCAGAGAACATGGCAAGACCCGTTGAGCGCAAAACCCCGACTTTATCACGCCGACTTGAGCTACCGGCTTGCAGGAAAAGCGCGTTGGCAATAATGTCTTCACCTTTGCGCAATCGATTCACCAAAGGGAGACAAAAATGAAGAAAACCATGCTCGCCACACTGCTTTCGGCGCTTTCCGCCGCCGCCCTGGCCGACATCAATGTCGGCGTGACGCTCTCGGCTACCGGCCCGGCTGCCTCGCTCGGCATTCCGGAAAAGAACACCATCGAGCTGCTGCCGAAAAGCATCGCCGGGCAAAAAGTAAATTACATCGTGCTTGACGATGCTTCCGACACCACCACTGCCGTCAAGAATACGAAAAAACTGATCAGTGAAAGCAAGGTCGATATCGTCATCGGCTCGACGACGACGCCCAATGCGCTGGCCATGATCGACGTCGCCGCCGAGAACGAGACGCCGATGATCGCCATGGCCGCCTC
>WSSedL1CaDRAFT_10001764_pt1 | contig 12010 bp, 7 predicted proteins | sample WetSurSL1Cattail_FD_9464 | JGI IMG/M metagenome (IMG submission 9464)
GTTGGGCATAGCTTACCTGTGCCCACAGTATACCAGTTATAAAGGGCGCCGTAAGGGGTTTTGTTGGCAGGAGCGTTATCATACCAACAATAGGCAGGGGTGGTTAAAGCTGCCCAATCAGCCCCAATGAGCACCTTGGGTATGGCAGTGCTATCATTGTATTTGGTGGTTTTTAGGTTTTCAGCCATCCACAGCTGTGTACCTATGGTTATGATATTATAAATATTACCATCAGCATCAGCAACCGTGGTGGCTTGCGTTACATTAATCTTTACCGTTTTGCTGACGGTATCAATGGTTGCCGTGTTGGTTGGCGTAAATAACACTTTTAAAACCTGGTTAGCGCCTACATTTAGCTTTGTGCCTGCAGCCGGTGTGTAAACAAGGGTGCCTGCTACATTGGCTGTAGCATTTAACTGGGTTGCACTTAATATGGTTTCATTGGTAATATCTGCTGGAGTTGCCCAGGTAATTACCGGGATTGACTTTGCAACAACATTAATTTTTACTGTTTTGCTTGCGATATTGTAGGCAGCAGCATCGGTGGGCGTAAAATCAACTCTCAAATCCTGATTAGCGCCTACATTTAGTTTTGTACCAACCGGAGGCGTGTATACAAAGGTTCCGGGTACATCGGCAGTGGCGTTAAGTTGAGTTATGCTTAACAATGTTCCGTTATCAGATTTTAGTAATGTGCCATAAATAATATCCGCAGGGTTTTCCCAAGTGATCACCGGGTTTTTCTTTGTGGGCAGTTCATCATTTTTTTTCTTACAACCGTTTGTAAGTATCAATACAAATCCCAATAATAGTAATGGGTAAAGCCAAATTTTGTTTTTCATATTAATTTAATTTAGAGTTATTGATCAATGTTTTTGGTCGTTTATGATTAAAATTCGCTCTAAAGTCTATCTACCTCATATTAAAAAGCCCTCACTGCGCGAACTCTGTATTTGGTTGACTTTAAAGTGTTGAACTGGCTGCCACTGATGAAGGAATGATAACACGCATTGTCGAGATTGAACTCAGTGGAAGTCCAATAGACGCTACTGGCAATACCTCCAATAGCAACCCTGTTGATGTAAATCTTGTTCAATTCATCTTTACTTGGTAAATACCAGTCGGTATAACCACCTAAATCCAAATCGGCACACAATTTAGCTGCATAGCTTCCTGTATTTCCCTGACTGGCAATAATAGCATTTGTATTTGCCGTCCCTGTACCCAGTGCAGTTGCAGTTGCACCTGTTGTTGTAACATTTGCATCATTCCACTGTATGCCTTGGCTTGGATTTTGGTCGCTTGGTGAAATAATTAAGCCGTGTATTGTTCCTGCCACATAGCCGGGGTCACCTACTTGTAAAATATAAGCAACAATACCGCCCTGGAAGGTAACGCCTACGGCAATTACATTAATTTTAACCGTTTTGCTTATAGTGTCGTTATTTACAGCATCAGTTGGCGTAAATGATACTTTCAGCACTTGGTTGGTGCCTGCATCCGGTTTCGTGGTGGCTGCGGGTGTATAAATAAAAGTGCCTGCTACATCGGCTGTGGCATTTAACTGGGTTGCGCTTAGCAAGGTGCCATACAGAATATTCGCAGGGGTTGCCCAGGTTATTACAGGGATTCTTTTTGCAATAACATTAATTATTACTGTTTTACTTGCGGTATCGTTGGTTGTACCATCGGTGGGCGTAAAGGTTACTTTTAACTCCTGGTTAGCGCCCGCATTTAGTTTTGTACCAATTGCAGGTGTGTAAACAAAGGTACCTGTTAAATCGGCTGTAGCATTTAGCTGGGTTGCACTTAGCAAGGTGCCACACATAATATCCGCAGGGTTTGTCCAGGAGATAACCGGGGTCTTCTTTGCAACAATATTAATTTTTACCGTTTTGCTTGTGGTGTTGTAGGTTGCTGTATTGGTTGGCGTAAAGGTTACTTTTAACTCCTGGTTAGCGCCAGCATTTAGTTTTGTGCCGGTTGCCGGTGTGTAAACAAAAGTTCCTGGTACATCTGCTGTGGCATTTAGCTGGGTTGCACTTAGCAAGGTGCCATAAATAATATCCGCAGGGTTTGCCCAGGTAATTACCGGGTTGTTCTTGGATGGTGCTTCATCTTTTTTCTTACAACCAATTGTAAAAACTGATACAAATGCCATTAATAATATTAGTGGATAAATAAAAATTCTGACTTTCATTTTCATAGGAATTTAGTTTTAATCTCATACGCACAAACGTAACAAGAAGCATGTAGGGTTATGAGAAAAAGCACCCTACAAAAACACTCAATGCATAAAATCAAGGAGTTGAAAATAGAAATCTAAATCTGGGAAAGTTTATCGAATAGGTTTTCATCTCTTACAAGTCCTATTTTTTGGCGGATACGGGTTCGGGTTACCTCAATACTTTTAGGTGTTTTGCGAAAAACATCGGCTATTTGCTTGGTATTGAGGTTGAGTTTTAGCATGGCACAAACACGTATTTCTGTTTGGGATAAATCGGGATAAATAGATTTTAATTTGTTGTAAAATTCGGGATGTACTTCTGTAAAATACCTTTCAAAATCTTCCCACGAATTAAGCTTTAAATACATATCAACGTTGGAGAGCATGTTAAGCACAATTTCGTTTGTCGGCGCTTTTTCGCCTTTGATCTCCAATAATTGATTTTTTATCGTAATCAAAATTTCTTCCTGCTGTGCAACGTGTAAAGCTTTTTGGGTAAGTTCTCGTTGTTTGTTATCCAAAGTTACTTTCAACAGTGAAAATTGCATTTCTTGCTGATGCTTAATATCATCTTCCCGTTTTTCTTTAAGGCTTAATGCGTAAGTAAAGAAAAATATATCAATAAGCAATCCTGCATTATATATGTGGTTGTTTTCAATTTTTACAGAATTATCGAAGTATAATGCTACTATGCCTGATGCTATTGCAATACTGTTTCCGATAAGGGCATACTTTGACTCTGGCTTCCGAACATAAATGATTAGCAATGCAGCAAGTATTAATCCTATCAATGCATAAAGAACCGGTATCAGGTAATATAAAGCTATAAAATTGTAGGGATCGAAGAATGCCAATGTTCCCAGAATAATATTTGACAATATCACGATTCCAAAAAATGGTTTATAAAAGTAGTTGTCGATTTTTGCAGGAATGTTAGCTGGTTCTATGAATTCACGAATAAACCAGATATAAAATAAATCGCCCACCGATAGGGCCATGTATAACCATGTCAATTTAAATTTATTAGCCGGATATACAACATATTCAACTAGATATGAACCTTGTATTACTAATATAATTGAGAAAATAATGTAAATCACGTAAATAAGATATACTTTTTTACGCTTATTCATAAGCATAAATAGGTTGTATATCATAATTAAAAGCATGATTCCTAATATTAACCCTGTAAATACTGACTGCGTAATAAATTCTTTTATATAAGAATTTTGAGGCGACAGGTAACAATTAACAATACTATAGTCAATTGCGCTTTGCTGGAACATTTTTATGTAATAATCAGTAACTATATCAGGCATTGCATTACAGGCAATTTTAATCTTATGGTAATTATTTACCGATTCCTGAATTGTTTTTAAGGTGTCGTGTTTAGTTATTGTGTATAGTTCCAGGAAAGAAATAGGGGCATTAGCATTAAACATCCATGAATAAGAATTTTTTGTCCTGTTTTTTATTATGAAATGTAGCCAATAAGTTTTTCTGGGAACTAAAGTGAGTGGCATTTTAGCAGAAGGAGTAAAACCGCCCTTTTTACTTAAAAGCACAATGCTCTTCATCGAAAGAGTATCAGTACTGTCTTGATAAAATCCGATACATTTTAATAGCGGATATTTTATATTATCATGCAGGAATAATGTGTCATTCCCATGCATTATTTGTACGAATAGAAATAAAATTAAACAGTTTAAAGTAAATTTCTTAACAGAAGCCGAAAGCATTTTTTTAAAATCTGACATAAGCGTTTGGATGGATTAAAGCTGGGATTGCTTGTCGAATAAGTTTTCGTCTCTTGCAAGTCCTATTTTTTGGCGGATGCGGGTTCGGGTTACCAATACTTTTAGGTATTTTGCCAGAAACATCGGCTATTTGCTTGGTATTGAGGTTGAGTTTTAGCATGGCACAAACACGTGTTTCTTACCTAATACTATCGGAATCAAATTCTTACCTGTAGTATTTTTTCTTTCAACTATACATGTAATTAAACATATAAGTAAATATCTCATGCTATTAATTAAGAGAATAACTGCAAATTATAAATTTATTTTACAATTATCGGATATTTTCATATATGTAATTCATTCGCATCAATGCATTGTAGAAAAATACTAGACCAAGATGCAGTATGTTAGTTTATTATCATTTTTTTTATACTTTAGACATTTGACTTCGGACGTAATTTAATTATAAAAACTTGATATAAATCAATTTTTTTATTGATCTGACTCAAATATAACCCGGTTCATTTGTCTACTTTTGCAAAGTTTTTTAATTTTTAAAATAGCCCGTTTAAGAATACGGGCTATATATTTTTTGGCTGGTTATAAATGAATATATGTAAGTAGCCATTTTTAATTTAACAAACGTAAAGTGATGAGTAAAATTAGAGCTGCAATTACGGGTATTGAAGCATTTTTGCCCGATTATGTACTAACGAACGATGAATTAAGCCGAATGGTGGAAACATCCGACGAATGGATTATGCAACGTGTTGGCATCAAAGAGCGTAGGATTTTGAAGGGCGAAGGATTGGCTACTTCCGACATGGGTGCGGAAGCAACCAGGAAACTTTTGGCTAAGACTGGTGTAAAACCTGAAGAAATTGACCTGGTATTAGTTGCAACGGTAACGCCAGATATGGCATTCCCTTCAACTGCCTGTATCATAGCTGAAAAAGCAGGTATCAAAAATTTTTGGGGGTTTGATCTTAGTGCTGCTTGTTCAGGTTTTTTGTACACCTTACAAACAGCTGCCCATTTTATAGAGAGCGGGAAATACAAGAAAGTCCTCTTGGTGGCCGCTGATAAAATGTCGTCAGTTACTGATTACACCGACCGGACAACCTGTATATTATTTGGAGATGCTGCCGTAGCTATGTTACTGGAACCCACCACCGAAAATGTTGGGGTTATGGATTACATTTTAAAAGCCGATGGTTCCGGAAAAGATTCCCTGTACATCAGGGCTGGCGGTTCTTTAAAACCTTCATCTCATGCCACTGTCGATGCCAAAGAACATTACATGTATCAGGATGGAAAGGCTGTTTTCAAAGTAGCTGTATCGAAAATGGCAGATGTTTCTGTTGCCATGATGGAACAGAACAACATCAAACCAGACGATCTTGCATGGTTTATTCCTCATCAGGCTAACCTGAGGATTATTGATGCCGTGGGACGTCGTATGGGCATTAGCAAAGAGAAAGTAATGATCAATATCGAAAAGTATGGCAATACAACTGCTGCCACCATTCCATTATGCCTTTGGGACCTTGAGAAATCACTAAAAAAAGATGACAAACTTATTTTATCAACTTTTGGCGGTGGCTTTACCTGGGGTTCCATTTATCTGAAATGGGCATATAATTCAAAGTAAACAAAGGGATTTATTAAAACAGAACTTAAAACGAATGAATATGAAAAGAGTTGTAGTAACCGGTATGGGCGCACTAACTCCCGTCGGTAATAACGTAAGCGATTTTTGGAATAGTCTTATATCAGGTAAAAGCGGCATCGCGCAAATCACAAAATTTGATACTGCACCATTTAAAACCAAATTTGCCGGTGAAGTAAAAGGTTTCGATCCGCTTTCTTTCCTGGAAAAATCTGAAGCACGTAAAATGGATGCTTTTGTACAATTCGCGCTTGCTGTGATGGACGAATGTCTGAAAGATTCAGCTCTTGATCTTACTGCCTTCGATTTGGGTAAGTTTGGTGTCATTTGGGGCACTGGTATCGGAGGCATTCAAACATTTGAAGATGAAGTGCTGGCTTTTGGTCAAAACACCAATGCTCCTCGCTTTAGCCCTTTCTTTATTACCAAGATGATTTCGAATATGGCAGCTGGTCTTATCTCTATTCGTTACAAACTTAGAGGAGTTAGCTATGTAACAACCTCAGCCTGTGCTTCGGGTAACAATGCTATTGTAGATGCTTTTAATATTATTCGTTTGGGGAAAGCCAATGTAATATTTGCAGGAGGCTCAGAGGCTAGCATTACACGTGCAGGTTTGGGAGGTTTCAGTTCAATGAAAGCTTTGTCGGAAAGAAATGATGCACCTGAGGCAGCGTCCCGTCCTTTTGATGTGTCGCGCGATGGTTTTGTAATGGCCGAAGGCGGTGGTGTTCTCGTATTGGAAGAACTCGAACATGCGTTAAAACGGGGTGCAAAAATATATTGCGAGGTTGCAGGCGGTGGTTTTGGGTCCGATGCCTACCACATTGCTGCTACACATCCCGACGGTATTGGCGCAGTTGCTGCCATGCAGGATGCTATTGCTGAAGCCGGTTTGAAGCCTGAAGATGTGGATTATGTCAGCACTCACGGAACGTCGACACCTGTTGGCGATTTAAGTGAATGTAAAGCCATGTGTACGGTTTTTGAAAAATCGCTCGATAAATTACACATTAGCGCAACCAAATCCATGACAGGACATTTGTTAGGAGCTGCCGGAGCTATTGAAGCCATTGCTTGTATTAAGGCAATTGAAACAGGCATCGTACCTCCAACAATTAACCTTAACGAAGTAGATCCTGCTATTGATAAACGACTCAACCTAACCCCAAATAAATGTGTTAAAAAGGAAGTAAACGTTGCTTTAAATAATACATTTGGTTTTGGTGGTCACATTTTTGTATCGTTATTTAAAAAGTATAAATCATAATAAACTACTCATTCTTTAGCCAGAAAGAGGATTAGATGTAAGGCTTCGGTTCTTTAGCAGTTGACATTGAAAGTTAATGCTTTTGTACCGAAGCCTTTTTATATTAGAACTCGCACGTACTAATATTATACCGCTATCAAGGAAATTACCCTTCAAAGGGGGATTCGATCAGACTTACAACAGATTTCATGTAATTAGTACAACCCTTAATTCGCATAATTTTAATGTTTTTTAACAATCATTTACTGCTAAAAAAAGATATTTTTGTCTTATATTTACAACTTTATAAGTCATAGTTTGTTTTCTTATTAATGAAAGTATTTTTCTCCATATCATTTGCTTTGCTCATCCTGCTTTCGGGGATGCATACTTCGATTGCCAGGCATATCTGTGGTGGTGAAGTTGCAGCTGTGAAAATTTCCTTTACGGGCAAGACGGCATCCTGCGGTATGATGGAGTCTAAAAGTGCCTGCAGTACCAAGAATACGATCGCTTCAAACTGTTGTCATAATGAAGTTGCTGTTTTTGCTGTGGATGGGAATTACTGTCCTTCTCAGGATCAAATTAAAATTCTCGCACAAAACGTCTTACAAGTCTTTGGCATTCCTGTAAGTTCATTATATCATTCTTCAATTACTTCAATAGCTTTATTTTCAAATTTCAATCCCCCCGGTGAATTATTGACCAGTGCTGTTAGCCTGGACAATATTTGTGTTTTCCGTATTTGATTTTCATTCCCTTCCTTAATTATCTCAGGCAAATAGTTTGTAAACTAATTGCTAATGAGCTATTATTTTTTTTAATTCCAATTACTTACTTTAATTTTATACATATGAAAACAACAAAATTCATGTTTGCTGTTGTATTGGCAGCAATATTGGGCACGAGCACATTTGCACAATCACAAAAACAACACAATACGGTATCCTCAAAAACCGAAACAATCAAAGTATCCGGTAATTGCGATCTGTGCAAAGCTCGTATTGAGAAAGCCGCAAAAATTGATGGCGTAAGCAAAGCCGAATGGAATAGTAATACTAAAATATTGACTTTGGTATACAACCCATCGAAAGTTAAGAGCGATGATGTTCAGAAAAAGATTGCCTCTGTTGGGCACGACACCGAAAAATTCAAAGCCGATGATAAGGCTTACAAAAGCTTGCCTGGGTGTTGCCAATACAGGTAATGAGCCTTAGCGCCGAATAAAAGACTTGCCTTTTGTGTAAAGTCATCCACGGCGCGAAATATCTATATATATTAACCCAGGGCGTTGCCCTGGGCTAGTATATATAGCCCTTACAGGGCTTTTAGTGTATTACAATAATTACAGCTTAGCTTGACGACTAAGGTAAAACCTCGTCCGAACACAGAGAAGCTTTTTGAGCCTCTTTATCCTCAAAAACTTGAACGTCAAATTAAAAGTATGTTTAATCGACTTGTCAAATATTTTCTTGAAAACAGGCTGATCACCTTTATCTTCTTAATTGCTTTTGTGGTGATGGGTTTAGTATTTATGCCTTTCAGCTGGAAAACGGGTTTTCTGCCCCGCGATCCGGTTGCGGTGGATGCTATCCCGGATATTGGGGAAAATCAGCAAATAGTGGCTACCGAATGGATGGGACGTTCTCCCAAAGACATTCAGGACCAGATAACCTATCCATTAACAACTGCTTTGCTTGGTATAGCTGGTGTTCAAACTGTGCGAAGCACCTCCATGTTTGGTATGTCGTTTATCTATATCATTTTTAAAGATAATATTGATTTTTACTGGAGCCGCTCGCGCATTTTGGAAAAACTCAATTCCCTGCCCACAGGCACGCTACCTCTGGGGGTGCAACCGACCCTGGGACCTGATGCTACCGCACTGGGACAAATATACTGGTACACCCTCGAAGGCCGCGATCCCAAAACAGGAAAACCAAACGGAGGCTGGAACCCGCAGGAACTTAGAACTATTCAGGATTTTTATGTCAAATATGGATTGTCAACTGCCGAAGGAGTTTCCGAAGTGGCATCAGTGGGTGGTTTCATCAAAGAGTACCAGATCGACTTAAATCCCGAAGCGCTGAAAGCATTCAATGTATCAGTAATGGATGTGATGAACGCTGTACGTAAAAGCAACCTCGATATTGGTGCGGAAACGATGGAGCTGAATAATGTGGAGTACATTATCCGTGGTTTAGGGTATGTTAAAAACCTTGATGACCTTGAGATTTCGGTAGTTGCTGTTCGGAATAATGTTCCTGTACGTATAAAAGATATCGCTCATGTTGCATTTGGTCCGGCTACCCGTCGTGGAGGACTCGATAAGTCAGGATCAGAAGCAGTAGGTGCGGTTGTGGTCGCCCGTTATGGGTCAAATCCCATGGATGTTATCAACAGTGTAAAAGAAAAAATAAAAGAGATTGAAGCCGGATTACCTCAAAAAACCTTGCCTAATGGATCAATTTCCAAGGTAACCATTGTACCTTTTTACGACCGAACAGGCTTAATCAGGGAAACCATAGGCACACTCGAATCAGCCCTTTCTCATGAAATTCTGATCAGTATAATCGTGATTATTATCCTCGTTATGAACCTGAGGGCATCCCTTATTGTTGCAGGGTTATTGCCTATAGGCGTATTAATGACTTTTATCCTTATGCGCTTTTTCGGCATTGAGGCTAACATTGTTGCATTATCGGGAATTGCTATTGCCATTGGAGTAATGGTCGATATTGGTATTGTTGATGTGGAGAATATTTTACGGCATTTGGAAATGCCTGAAAATAAAGGGATACGGGGGAAACAATTAATGTCGGTTATCTATTTGGCAACAACGGAAGTGCGTTCAGCAGTGGTTACATCCATTGCTACAACCTTAGTCAGCTTTTTACCCGTTTTTGCCATGCAGGCAGCAGAAGGAAAGTTATTTCACCCCCTGGCTTTTACCAAAACCTTTGCCCTGCTATCGGCCTTTATTCTTGGTATCGTGGTATTACCAACCCTGGTGCATATAATCTTTAATATCCGTTTCGATACAAAGAAAATTCGTAAGGTTTGGAATATAATTTTAATTGGGGCAGGTGTTGTATTTATCATTTTCTGGCAGACCTGGCCTGCTTTGGCATTAATTGCAGTAGGTGTCAATAATTTACTTGATTACCGCTGGCCTGAGCATAGGAAAGAATATCCGAATTATATCAATATTGCTATTACTGTGCTGGTTGCTGCTTATTATCTCTCAAAGGAGTGGCTGCCTTTGGGTGCTCATAATAGTATATTTGCAAACTTCATATTTGTAGGTGGCATTATTGCAGTGATTCTAACTGCGCTGATGTCCATGGTTCATTTTTATGAAGATATCATTCGTTGGGCATTAGCCAACAAACGGAAGTTCCTGATTATTCCTTTAGTCACCTTATTTTTCGGTTTGATGGCCTGGCAAGGCTTCGGTAAAGTATTTGGTTTTGTTGCCATTGGTGCCGAAAAAACAGGTTGGAAAAACTTCAGGCAAACAGCTATTTGGCGAGTACCAGTTAAAGCATTCCCGGGAACGGGAAAGGAATTTATGCCTTCCTTAAACGAAGGTTCCTTCCTGCTCATGCCCACCAGTATGCCACATTCAAGCATCGAAAAGAATCTCGAATACATCGAAACACTGGATAAAAGGTTATCTGCAATTCCCGAAGTCGAAATTGCAGTGGGCAAATGGGGCCGCGTAAATTCAGCGCTCGACCCCGCTCCCGTGCAAATGTTTGAGAATACGATCAATTACCGTTCCGAGTACATACTCGATGAAAACGGACAGCGCATGCAATTTAAAGTGGACAAAGAAGGCAGTTATATTTTTAAGAATGGGTTAAAATACAATCTTAAAAAGGATGGGTTTAGGATTATTCGTGCCGATAGCCTTATCACTGCTGATAATGGTGAATATTTCCGTCAATGGCGGCCGCAAATTAAGAAACCGCTTGATATTTGGAATGAAATTGTCAAAGTAACCGACATTCCCGGTCTCACATCTGCTCCCAAGTTACAGCCAATTGAAACCCGTCTGGTCATGCTTTCAACAGGCATGCGTGCCCCTATGGGACTGAAAGTTTTTGGCCCTGATTTGGAATCCATTGAAAAGGGCGGACTGCTCTTTGAACAGGCATTAAAAGAGGTGCCTTCCGTTAAAGCTTCAAGTGTATTTTACGACCGTGCTGTAGGGGCGCCTTACGTTGAAATAAAACTTAACCGTGAAGCTATGGCACGTTATGGAATGAGCGTAGGTGGTGTTCAAGAAATTTTGCAGGTGGCTGTCGGAGGCATGGCGCTTTCTTCATCAGTTGAAGGCCGTGAACGTTTCCCGATAAGGGTGCGTTATGCCCGTGAATTACGCGACAATCCTGACGATCTAAAACGTATACTAATTCCGGCAATGAATGGTGTTCAGGTACCTTTGAGCGAAATTGCCGATATTGATTACACCCGCGGTGCACAAATGATCCGCAGCGAAAATACTTTTCTGAATGGCTATGTCATTTTCGATAAAAATGAAGGCAAAGCAGAAGTGGATGTTGTGGAAGAAGCAGCTAAAATTTTGCAGCAGAAGTTAAAGTCAGGTGCTCTCATTTTGCCAGCCGGAGTGTCCTATAAATTTGCAGGCAATTACGAACATCAACTTAGGGCTACGAAAAGATTGGCCATCGTGATACCCATCAGTTTACTTCTGATCTTGTTGTTGTTGTATTTCCAATTCCGAACTGTTACAGCATCATTTATCCATTTTTCTGGTGTCTTCGTGGCCTTTGCAGGAGGTTTCATAATGCTCTGGTTGTATGGTCAGGACTGGTTCCTAAATTTTCCGGTTGCCGGCATTAATTTGCGGGATATGTTTCAGATGCACACGATAAACCTCAGTGTAGCCGTTTGGGTAGGGTTCATTGCCTTATTTGGCATTGCCACTAATGATGGGGTGATCATGGGTACATACATTCACCATGTATTTGAAGAAAGGCATCCGGCTACTGTCCACGATGTGCGTGAAGCTGTAGTGTCTGCCGGATTAAAACGAGTGCGGCCTGCCATGATGACAACAGCCGTTGCTGTCATAGCCTTATTACCTGTTTTATCGTCTA
>WSSedL1CaDRAFT_10001765_pt1 | contig 12009 bp, 8 predicted proteins | sample WetSurSL1Cattail_FD_9464 | JGI IMG/M metagenome (IMG submission 9464)
AGCGGCAGCTCCGACCGCCGCTCCCACATATCCGGCTTCGGATATGGGCATATCAAGAATCCTGTCCCCTCCAAATTCCTCGAACATTCCCTTTGTGACTCCGAAAGCATTCCCATAGGCGCCTACATCCAGGCCCATCAATATTACTTTATCATCCTTTCTCATTTCCTCGCTCATGGCATCTCTTAATGCCTTTGCAAATGTCATCCTGCTCATTGAAACAATCCTCCCTCCTATAAATCGACCCGTTTATTCCGCCAGAACGTCGTCCAGCGCGCTTTCAATTTCCGGAAGTTTGCTATTTCTTCCGTATTCTACTGCGTCATCCAATTCACGCACAATTTCCTTCTCAATATTCACAATCTCATCCGGCGACAGTATTCCTTCATTCAGAAGAACTGTCTCGAATTTTTTGATGGGACATTTTTTCTTCCATTCCATCACTTCTTCCGGAGGCCTGTACGTATCATTTTCCGCGTTATGGTGCGTTCCCCATCTGTATGTCCTGCATTCTATCAAAGTCGGGCCTTTGCCTTCTCTTGCCCTCTCAACCGCCTCTTTTACACAGCAATAGACTTCCATTACATCATTTCCGTCTATTGTTTTCCCCGGTATTGCATATGCCGCAGCCCTATCGGCAATATTCTCCACCTTGCGCACCCTGCTTTGTCTTGTTCCAACCCCGTAGAGGTTGTTTTCGCACATGTATATGCACGGAAGATTAAACGCGGACGCAATATTGATCGCTTCATGAAAAGACCCCTGGTTGCTTGCGGCATCGCCGAAAAAGCACACGGCAACTCTCTTATTCCCCTGAAGTTTCGAGCTCAATGCAGCTCCGGTAGCGATCGGTATACCCGCGCCGACTATTCCGTTAGCTCCCAGTACGCCGTACTCAAGCGAAGCCAGATGCATGGAACCCCCTTTCGCCTTGTTATATCCCGTGACCTTTCCCATCAGTTCCGCCATCATCCTGTCGAGCTTCAGCCCCTTTGCGATAACATGCCCGTGTCCTCTGTGTGTACTGGTTATATAATCATCCCTGTTCAAAGCCGAACAGGTTCCTACTGCAACGGCCTCCTGTCCCGTATATAGATGATAAAAGCCATACAGTTCGCCTTTTCTTACCAGCTCGTTGACTTTGTCTTCAAAAAGACGGATTTTCAACATATCTCTGTACATTTTAATTTCTAGATCCCTATCCATAAAAATTCTCCTTCCGGTCTTTTCATCAAATAGTTTTTAGTATTTTCTTTGTCTTTTCCAAAGCAGTCCTTATTGCGACATCCGGCGGCAATTTCCAGTATTCCGGCCTAAAAAGCTCAATAGACGCAATCCTGCCGAAACCTTTTTCTTTTAATATGCTCAGCAGAGGCACGAGCGGAATGATACCGTCACCGGGCCAAACCCTGTGCTCCAGTTGCAGATTTTCAAAGGGTACACCGCCTTCGCAATCGTCAATATGGAAAACAAATATTTTTGCCGGATCTATTTCCCTGATGATGTCAATGTCCTTTAACCCGTTGTATAGGAATAGGTTAAAGGCATCAATCACCAAACCGACGCTGTCCCTGTCAACTTTTTGCACAATATCCCAGGCGGTTTCTATATCCCTTACCGCGCAAGCTTTGAACCCCACGGGCTCGAAAGCGATTTTTACATTGTATTCCTCCGAAATATCGGCTAATCTGTTCAGTACGGCGGCAGAATCCGCCTCGATATCACTTTTACTGCTGTTTTGAACTGCATTTTTCCTGAAAGAAGGCACAACTATTAAAAAAGGGTTATTTATCTTTTCCGCCATACTGCAAGCCCATTTGGTCTTCTCCTCCACTTTCAGGAACCCCGCGCGGTCACAAAAATTGATTTCTTCTATCGCATTCAGCGCATACGGTTTTAGTCTGCTGTTTGAAAAAAAGAATTTCAGGTCATTGATACTATTGCTTGTCAAATAATTTTCGAGCATGTCCAGTCTGATTTCGATATAGTCGTATCCGTACTTCTCCGTTAATGCCAGATCGGTTTTCAGATCGGACCTTTTCATAGCCGTTGCTTCATTGTACCCGATTTTCACTTCATCGTTCCCTTCCTTCCGCATCGAACACATAATATTATTCAGAAACCCGCCCGTAATTCTCCATATCAAATTCGCTAAATCCCAGCTTAAAGGCGGGCGAATCAGGGTGCAACCTGAAATCTTTATTTTCGAAGCTTATGAACATGGGATCTGCGACCAGGGAATGCCCGTCCATCCCGATATTTTGCCATTCCTTGAAGCTATAGTCTTTTTGCCTGTTTTCCTCAAACGGTCTGAATATGACATTGGCTTTAAATTCTCCGGCATAATTGTAATACAAGTTATAATCCCATATTTTGAGCCAGGGCCCTTTCATTGGAGGGCCTGCAAATCTCAGCATTTTGTTGCTCGATTTGCCGTTATTGAAAATTGCATCGAATCCATTCAGGCCTCCCCAGTCCATACTGTTAATTTTCGAATCATCATCGTTATTGCTTATTACAATGATATTTCTGGTGAAGCAATCATTGTTGTTCTCATAACCTACATTAAAACCGGGCGGATCGACCGGATTAATAATAATATTGTTTTCAACAAGCCGGTAGTCCCCTTCACGAGCCTTAATACCGCAGCCTATGCAAAGGTTGTTATAAACATGATAATTTGACGAACCATCATCCAGTACCGGTCCCCACCATGTATAATCCTCAAACCGGTTATATCTGACAATAGTTGTTTTCTGTGCATCCTGCTTTACGTCGCCCGCCTCATGCGACACATCCCCGTGCGACTGCTGGAGGCACCAGAACCTGTCCCTCCCCCATGAATTGAAAGGGCCGTGATCCGCAGTTTCCCGCACGGTATCATGAATGTCGTTGTACTCCACTACATGCCCTCCCCAGGTTCCGTCGTTTATACAGATCGCCGCCCTGGGCAGGTTATATATATGGTTGTGGCTGATCGTATTATCCATGCTTACGGACATAAAAACACCCGCAGTCTGTTTTCCGAACACGCCGATATCATGGATCAGATTGTTTGATATGATGTTTTCAGCGGGATACGCATGATTCGACCCTATCGACGTACGCCTGTTCCCCACTAAGCATACGGCGCTGTCCCCCGCCTCTGTAAACGTATTGCCGCATATCCGGTCACGGCAGTTGTAATTGTCCAGAAATACCGCGTTTCCCCCAACCGCGTCAAAAAAGCATTTCTCTATGCAACAATCCTCCGTCCCCTCGAAATATACAGCCCCTCCCCTGTGAATCGTCCAGTCTCCCAATGACGGCGCCTCATATTCATCCAGATAGGTCGTCTCGGTATGGGCTATCCTGAATCCTGAAAAAGTGATGTGGTGCACAGGGTCATCCTCACTGCCTCTGAATTCTATTACGCATTTCATGCGGGATGCTTCTACCACCGCATTATTCAGATCAGCTCCCTTTTCCGGCATGAGGTAAAGGATACCCTTCTCCTTGTCAAAATACCATTCTCCGGGAGCATCCAGTTCTTCAAATACATTTTCCACAAAGAATCTGGAGCGTTGGTCTATTCCGGATACCACTTTTCCCGCCCAGATATCGTTCATCTGGAACCCGCCCTTCCCAAGCCTGATCGTATGCGTGTCCCAGTCTACTCCGCCGACCCTCCATTGCATATTGCCTATCCCTATGGCGTCAAATATGTGTACTACAGCCTCTTCAGGCTTCGCCCACTTCTTGCCTGTAAATTCTGCAGGATTATACCTTAACTCCGTATGCGGCCATTCAAGCTGTGTGTCGGCAGGATGCGCATATCCGCTGAAGCCCGGACACGAGGGGTCATAGTCGGGATATCTTGCTCTGTGCTGCCTTTTCCCGTTGACAAAGATTTGAGTAAAGTCATATCGCAACAATTCCGGGTTCGTTATTTTGCACATCATGATACCATCGCGGTAGTCCGACCAGATACCTTCAACCTTTCTTCCCCCGCTTATGACGGGTTTTTCCCCCGGATAAGCCTCATATGTCACAGTACCGCCTTCACTGCCCGAATCCAAAGGGGTTAACAGCAGAGTATTGTCAAGATAATATGTTCCCTCTCTTATAAATACGGTAAAAGCCCTGCTGTTTTTGACGCATTTCAATCCGCGTATTTCATCCCTTGCCCTTTCAAAAGTTCTAAACGGCTTCTCCCTACTTCCGGAGTTCATATCGTTTCCTTCGGTTGAAATATATAATTCAACATCCTTGCACATATAATTTCATTCCTCCTGGCTGCAGTATTGAAAAAAAGATCGACATGGTTAAAAAACTTTGGTATGCTTTAAATCCGGCGGGTTTTCACAACATTTGCATTATATGTCTTCAAATACATTTTAGTAAGATTACATTCTTAAAAAAATGATGAAAAACTTCAAAATGGTATAGGTAATTTCTTAAACAATGATTGAAATAATTAATATAAGAAGTCGGGATTTGAGATACATAAGGTGTTTGAAGAAATGACTGAATGCTAAATAGCAATTTAGAAGGTGCTGGCTGAGCAGAACCGGTTTGGCATAATTTGCTTAATCCCAGGCTCCGCACAAAGTATCAAAGACTTTGGGTTCTGTGGCCTTTGCACGGAGCTGGGCATTCAATAACGTAGTTCTACAATCGAGTATCCGTCTACTTCCGGAATCATTACCTTTCCGTTTTCGATCCTGAGCTCCCGGTTCTGCGGAATAAGCCTCGCAGACTTTATTTCATAAGGTAAGTTCAGGTCCAGAACAACCTGACACACTTTTGTGCGTTCTTCAATAATGTCAATTGTTACAGATTTTCTCACAGGTATGTACGAAAGGATGTGGACATTCACACGATTGTGCTGCTGCTGGTCCAACAGACTGACTGTCATCGTTGAAGGTCCGTTGTGGCGTATTAGCCTGGACGGTAGAAGCAAATCAATTGCATTGGATATGAACTGTTTGCACCATGCCGGAGCATTGCTCCTGTATTGCCCGAATATAGGATGACTGAACATGATCACCCTGCCGTTTCTCAATCCCACAGGATAGACCTCTCCTTTTGCGGAAGGAGTATATTCGTGCGAGCAGAACCACTCCTTTTCACGGTTAAAATAAGGAGCCCTTGCGTTAAGAACGGCTTCAGCACCGGCAGGTACAACTTTTACGCCCCGATAATATATCACATATTCATTGCCTGATTCAAGGCCTTTGCCAAGTTCACCCTCCGCAATTATGAAATCAGGAAATCTTTCCGCTTCTCCGGCATAATCCGTACCAAAGCATTCCGGATACTTCCAGTATTGTGCGTTTCCATCTCCGGTACATTTTGCCAGACCGCCCTTTGAACAAGATATCACACATCCGCCACCTTTTACATATATGTCAAGCTTCTGCTGAAAATCCTCGTTTACTGCCAGGTCATCCGGAAGAATGATGAGTTTATAAGAGCCAAGCTCCATGTCCATATCGATCACATCATACTGGAGAGCAAGCTCATCAAGCATCTGCACGGCACCCAAGACCGTTTCGGGAATGCAAGATTCCACGAAACTTTTCTCAGATGTCACTAATGCTGCTTCCGTCAAGGCTTTGGAAGGCCTTGCCCATTCCTCCATCGCGGCATACTGTCCATAGACCTTTCCAATAAGCTTGTATGTAGCTGGATTCAATACGCCGCACGGCTCCATCTGGTCGCCGATAGAACAGGCGAAGCCGTAGCTTAGCATGCGGAAACATTCAAATTCCAAAGCAGCTAGGTTTTTTAGCGAATGATAGTCTCCCCATGAGGTATGAAACTTTCCGGTCATGCCCATGCAATCCATGCCAAGGGTCCTTGCATATTTTGCAGTAACAGGGAAATGCAGATAGCCCCAGGAACCGGACGGGAGGCTTTCCAGTTCAAGATGAGTATACCATTCCCTGCTTTCCTTCGTACAAGGTCCTATATGTCCGGCATTGTAGAATATGGAGCACTTTTTGTTATAGAGGCGCACAAGCTTGGATAGATTTTCCTTGAAGCGGTCAAGTACAAATTTTGCAAACCTCCTTACAGCGTCATCATCGGACGCATCAATGCCCTTTTCCTTCATTTCTGCGCGGCAGGATGCACACCAGCACGGTCGGATGCTCACTATGTCAAAAAATACACCGTCAAGCTCATCTCCTAGCAGTTCACACACTTCGGCAGTATGGGCTGCAAGAAAATCATAGTAGGTCGTGTTTACACACAATGACTGATAAAACCCGGGTTCGGTAAACGGCGGGCCTTCATGGGAGCCGTCCTTTTTTCGGACAAGCCAATCGGGATGCGTCGTTGCAGATTGATAATCCCATTGAACCGTTATATAAACAGGTGCACGTACACCCGCTTTATGTAAAGCTTTTACCTGTTCCAGCATAAGCTCCGGCTTTTGCAGATTCGGATGAATCCGTTCCGGATATTTCTTAGACGGATAATACATCCATCCGTGATGGCATCTGGCAAATACGGTAACTGAACTGATATTTGCCTCCTTTATGGTTTTTGAAAAACTTCCGGCATCAAAGTCCGCAGCAATATCCAGAATATGTTCTGAAGTATGAAAATCCAAATGAATCTGACGTGGTGATAACTCAAACATGTTGACACCTGCTTTCTGAATTGTAGTTTTTGGGATCATAAATAAAGATGTATTTATTTGACACACATGCTGTAAAGCATTCCACCATTTTTTTAAAAATACATCTATATCCTTTATTTTACGCACTCATTATAGTATAGTAGATTTGCACATACAATGAATTTATAGTGCAAAAGGATGTGTTTTTTTGACTTACGACCAGATTAACATAAAAATTATAAGGTGTGTGGATTATAAATCCGATGCAGGCTGGAATCATAAGTTAAATCTTTATCCATACAATACTCTGTATTTTGTAATGGCCGGTGATGGGCACATCAGTGTTGGCAGGGAGACTCTGGAGTTGAAGCATGGGCACGCTTACCTTATTCCCGCAAATACTCTTTTCAGTTGCTGGTGCGATACCCATATCCACAAACTTTATGTAGATGTAAATGTTGAAGCAATCCCCGGTTATGATATTTTTTCACATCTACAGAAGCCACGGGAACAGCCATTCCCCGTCGAAGAAATAAAAAGGATGATAAAAGCGTCAAATCATCAGAGCCTTAAAAACCTGCTTTATATCAAGGGTCAAGTATCCAAGGCAATCTCTCTGTTTATGGAAGACGACTTTCGGATAGAGGATAACGGTATATTGAAATTCAGGTCCATCCTAAATGACATCGAAGAAAATCTATCCTGTGAATTGAAAGTCGCTCAAATTGCCGAAAAGTACTGCTGGAATGCTGCTATGCTGTCAAAGAATTTCAAAAAGGTTTTTCACTGCAGTCTCAAATGCTATATTGAAAAGCTTTTGCTAAATAAAATAAAGCAGGAGCTTATCATTTCAGATAAAAGCATCAAGCAGCTCGCATCGGAATACAAATTCTGCGATCAATATTATCTCACAAGGTTCTTTAAAAAGCATGAAAAAATATCTCCCAGTCAGTATAGAAGGAAAGTCAATAGAACAAACTGATCAAAAATATACAAAACCCTATAGGCATCCAGATCCTTGGTACTTGCGGTCATTCCAAGCAGCAGCGCATCATAATACGAGAAAATGGAACGGTATTTTCTGAATATGCTCCTGTGCGCTTCATCTATGATAATCAGATCAAAGTGGGCACAGGTCAAAAGCCAGCCGCCATCCTCCGCCCTCTCGCCGTCAATGGCATTCATAATCGTCTGTGGAAAAAACGATTCTCGTACTAGGGTTATAGTCAGCATCATTTCTGGCAGCAAGATTGCATTGCGATATGTGCGGCAGGAATTCGGAAAACTTCTTCTTGACCTGTCCGTTCAAGGCCAGTCTGTCAGCCAGTGTCTGTATTTTACCAAGCATGTATTCATAGATATCGCCTTTTAAGTCCCTGTCCTTCAGAGGCAGTTCCGATACACCGGTTACGACCTTCTCAAGCAGCAAAGGCGTTGGGATGATAAACATGGCATCCTTCATGTATTTGGAATAAGCAGAATCCTTATTGGTATTCAATCCTTTAATGAAAGCGAATACCTCCTGCTGAACAATCTGATACATGGTTTGTGAATCCCTGTTCTTGAAATCACTCCATCTCAGGTGCTGCTTGTCCGGCGGAAAAAGTCTCGCCAGCTTCACACCAAGCAGAGCCTATTCCGCTTCGCTGTCCACTTCTCTGCCATCAAGCGATTCCCCAATGATGTGATTGATCAATACATGAAGCTTGGGGGTACACCCTGGCTTGATAGCAAGCATACTGTCTTTGGAGAAGTTTTCAATGGAATGGATGTCGTTGATAGGATTGCTGCTGTTGAAGTTGATTCCGACAGTAGTAAACCATTAAAAGATGTTAAAATATTGGGTGTTGAAATAACTACGCAGGAGTAATGCTTTATTTGTTGTCTGCTTAACCGCTTGACTCATGTGGCCGGTCGATTTTAAATCAAAGTTGGAGTGGTTCTTAACCAGTAGAAATAACTATAACCATTGGAAACAAGCTGACAACAGATATAATTTTCTATCATACCGTCCTTAAAGTCATTCAGTACATCAAAAAGGTATAAAATATCTTCCGCCGCTGTAAATCCTGGTGATTATTCCTGACAGCATAAGCCATCAATTTTGTGGTCGCTATTACATGCTTAGTGCCATATAGAGTTATTTGTGTCGGTATAAATTGGATACTTGCACTGTAGTTTATACTTTGGCACTTATGTAAACATCCGTAAGTGTATTGAATATACTGAAATAATAGATTGACTAAATAATCAAATAGTAATGCATGGAAAATATTTTGTAGGAAGTGTTATTTATGCCAGACCTCGATTTAACTTATTTAACCCCAAGGAAATTAACTGTTCAGAGAAATACAGTAAACAGCGTAATGTTATTTTGGGAGCCTGCCCGTATGATTGAGCCCATAAGAGCCTATGAGGTTTATAGGGATAATTCGCTCTTAACTACAGTTATACAAAGAGTCTATACCGACAATAATGTTAAAATCGGAGGGACTTACCAATACAAAGTCAGAGGTATCGCAGCAGACGGCAGGCTGACGCCATTCAGCAATATCGTTAAAATTTACATTACGGAATCCCCGGGCATAATCTATTGGGCAAAAGCAAATCAATACAGCGGGTATGTCAGAGGTACGGATGTATCAAAATATACACCTGAATTGGATTGGAGAAGAATTGTTAATGATGGTATCAAGTTTGCATATGTCAGAGCAGGAGGGACCAAATTATATACAGGGTATGACCCTGATATAATGGCAGCCAGACACACGGTTGGAATAAAATCTGTTGGTCTACCTGTTGGATTTTATTTTATACCGCTTTGGTCCAGCCAGGATTACGATATAAATAAAGCAAAAACAGAGGCAAAAAAGTATGCTGATCATATCATCGGTTTGATGAATCAGGCAGGATATAATAATTATGGCGATTTAATGCCGCTATTGGATATTGAACCTGCTCTTAGCGATGTAGAAACAGGACTTGTGCCAAATCAGATCGTAAGCTGGGCCAGAGCTTTCTGCGATGAATTCAAGCTATATACCGGAAGAACAATAATGATCTATACCAACAGGTCTTTCTGGGAGGACTGGGGAGTAACTTCTGAGATCAATACAGTAAAGAATTTACCACTTATGAATGCTGAATATTACGAATTCAACAACTATTTGTATCATACCGATACTCCGGTTAATTTTGGCGGCTGGAAGGGCTGGAACATCTGGCAGTATACTCAGACAGCTGTTATTGGAGGTTATACCCGCATGGACGCAAGCTGGTGCCGGAATCTGGATCTGGTAATGCCTCCATCCAGTCCCAGGAATTTAACAGGTTACAATATATCGTCCATGACCGTAAAACTGGCCTGGTTCAAAAACAGGGAAATAGATATTATAGGCTATAATATTTATAAAGACGGTAGATTCATTGCACAAACAAAGGATGATTTTTACTTCGACAGAACCGGTTTGCAGGTTGGCAGCACGTACAGATACATGGTTCAGGCGGTAGACATGTACTACGATGTATCGCCGGCAGTCCCAATAAATATATATATATGGAATTAGTACATCCGGCATAAGCAGATTTCCGATTTTCCATAAGGCAGGCCATGGAGGTACGTGTCAAGGCTGACTTTCAACTCTGTAAAATAAATATAAAACCCCGCAGAATCACTCATTATAGTGACTCTGCAGGGTTTACGATCCAAGTATGCCCATCCTGAATCAATTGAATCTGAAATGCAGTCTGTATCGCAACTCTGGGGCTATTGGCATCCAAGTCTATCTGGCAATAAATACACACAAATGCTCAATGTAATATAATAGCCCTGGTTTAGTACTTATTGTAGATCCTGTACAGGAATACAGCTGCTTCCGCCCTTGTTGTATTTCCTTTCGGATTGATCTTGTTGTTGTCACCGACGATCAGGCTTTCATTCACCATGAAAGCAACGCCGGCTGCAGCATAGGACGAAATGTCTTTACTATCTGTGAACTTGTTGAGAACAGAGGTCTGACCCTTGTTGCCAACCTTTTTCACCAGTTCCAGGGCCCGTTCTGTCATCGTCATCATATCCTGCCTTGTAATGCTGGAATCGGGTCCGAACTTATTGTCTCCTATACCAGTTGTAATACCTAGAGTCTTGGCAACTGCAATCTCATTATAATAGTATTTGTCTGTTCCGATGTCGCTGAAATTGCCGCTGGTCTTTGCAGTCACTCCCATTGTTCTGACTAGTGAATACAGGAAATCCACTCTTGTGATGTTGGCAGCCGGACTGTAAACATCACCCGAGGTCTTCAGGATATCTTTTGCCGCCAGCACTTCAACGGACTGTTTAGCCCAGGCATATTTACCGAGATCGCTGAAGCTCTTCTGCACGTATGCTATCGCATACAAGCTGAAGTGCGTGGTACCGAAGGTAACCATTCCGGTTTTTGCATCATAGCGTCCGTTGGGAACTGTTACCACTTTCCCGTTGCCGTCAATATACCATACCACGATATTGTCCGGATTCTTCAATTCTTCTGCCGTAGGTTTGTAGGGTACGGATACAATTACCGATGCATTCGGGTTGTTCCATTCGGTCTGTTTTCCGTCTATGGAGAGGGATATCTGAATAAGTGGCTTGTCTCCTATAGCTGTTTTTACATCAGCCGGCAAATCGGCCTTGTTCCCCTGCCCTATATTGATTCCAGCTTCTTTGCCCGAGATTCCGGATATACCTGCCAGCATGTTATCGGGTATTGTAATGTTGCCGTATTTTGTGGAAACGGTCAATTTCTCATCACCTTTGCCTCCTGACAAGGAAGCTTCAGGAATACCTACCGAGTACGAATTTGCTCCGGCTACCTCCGGAACTACAATGGTAGCATTCTTTGAAATCAGATCTTCTGCTTTTGTATCATCCAGCTTCACTACGCCCGTTTTTCCATCCAATGTCGCCGGCATTTCTACCGTACCGTTGGAAGGAACTGTAGTTGGAGTTGTTGGAGCAGTATTAGTGGAAGTGTTCGAATTATTGCTGCTGTTATCTTCATCAGAGTCGGACGAACCGGACACTTCCCTGGTCACGGTAATGGCCGCAGATTTCGTGACATCTCCCTTACTGACAGATACCAAATATCCATTATTGTAGGTGACCGTTGCAGTCGAGCCATTTCCCGAGGGAATAAGTGCGGTAACTGCAGCTTGAACCCAGGCTGTCTTTGCAGATTGATTGCTTTGGTTGGCAAGCGGTATTTTGTACGTTCCGCTTTCAATCGCCGATACCGCGGCATCTACAAACGCATTATCCGGATCAATGAAGTTTATGGTAAAATCCTTCGTGTAGCTCGTTCCAGCTGCCGCACCCGTCATTGTTGTGCCATCCATAACGGTCACCGTGACAACCACAGCGC
>WSSedL1CaDRAFT_10001766_pt1 | contig 12004 bp, 9 predicted proteins | sample WetSurSL1Cattail_FD_9464 | JGI IMG/M metagenome (IMG submission 9464)
GCTGGCTTCAGGGAGATCCTCCTGTTGGGCTGGTCCACGCCGAGGATTTCCACCGATACCGTCTGCCCAAGCTTTATCGCGGCTTCGCGGCCCGCGCCATAGCTCGCGGCCTTGCTGATTTCCGAGCTGTGCATGAGGCCGTCGATGCCGGGTTCCAGCGATACGAATACCCCGAAATCGGCCAGGCGGACGACCTTGCCCGCATGCTTCGAGCCCACCGGGAATTTCTCCCTCGCGGTTTCCCAGGGATCGGCGAGGAGGCTCTTCATGCTCAGGCTGATACGCTCATTTCCCCAGTCGATCTGCAGGATGGATGCCTGGATTTCCTGGCCGACCGACAGGAGGGCCTGGATGTCCTCCACCCGGGAACGGCTGATCTCGGAGACGGGCAGTAGGGCCTGGATGCCGCCCAAGTCGACGAAGGCGCCGAAAGACTGGATGGATTTGATGGTGCCCGTGACGACCATGCCCTCCTGGAGGGTCTGTTTGAGGGCCTCGAGCTTTTCCAGGCGAGCTTCCTCGTGGATCGCCCTGTTCGATACGAGGATCGACCGGCCGCGATCCTTGTATTCCTGGATCTTGAAACTCAGGCGCTTGCCGATATATTCCGCCGGATTGTCCGAGCGCCGTTCGCCCATCTTGGAATAGGGGCAAAAGGCGCGGAACCCGCCGATCTTTATCTCGTAGCCGCCCTTGATTTCCTTCTCGACCAGGCCTTCCACCGGTATCTTCTCGCGATAGGCCTCTTCCAGCATCTCGGCCCCGGCCGTTTCCCCGCTGATCTTGGTGGTAAAGCGCATTTCCCCGTTCTCAGCCTTGAGGAAGAAGGCTCGGAGCGGGTCTCCCACCTTGACGGTGAGCTCCCCATCCTTGTCGGTCAGCTCTTCCCGATCGATGATACCCTCGCTCTTTCCGCCGAGCTGCAGGAAAACGCAGTCCTTGGATATCGACACGACCTCGGTCTGCACCGCCTGGCCGGGCTTGAAGTGTCCCATCCCGGAAAAGCTCCGTTCGTACATCCTTTCGAGATCGTTGGCGTCTGCGTCTAAATTGAGCGCTTTCATAGGTGTTCTCCCTGGGGATGCCGATTATAGCAGGAAAAGGAGCTCAGTGAAAACAAGGTCCGACCCCCTATCTCCCCCGATCGGCGAGAGGGGCGAACTCAAGGGGATCTATCGGCGATCGAGTCACCTGGCTGAGGCAGGCTATCAGCATCTCCCGAGTGCCGTATCGGTTCGCGACGTTGTGCGACACCTGCCCTTCCAGCAAGAGGGAGACGAAGCCGTGCACTATGCTCCACAGGCCCACGACCGCCAGGTCCGGGTCGCCAGGGAGGAGGACGCCTTTCGCCTGGCAGCGCTCCACTAGCCCATGCAGTATCTCGAAGTTCCGCTCGATCATATCCGCTAGATCGGGGTAATCGCGTTCCTTCGTGACAGCGCTCGAGTACGTGACTTTGAAATGCCCCGGTTCCTCCAAGCCGAACTCGGTGTAGGCCCAGGCGGTCTCGATCAGCTGTCGAAGCGGGTCTCCGGGATGGCGATCGCGGACTTCCGTGAACCGCGCGTTGATCTTCCGATGCCCGTCCGTGGCGATCGCGGCGATGAGGGTCTGCTTGTCGGCGAAGTGGGCGTAGGGAGCGGCATGGCTCACCCCAGCCTCGAGCGCGACCTTGCGCAGGCTCAATCCCTCGATGCCGTCCCTCGCGAGGATCGCGATCCCCGCGTTGATAAGGGCGTTCTTCAGATCGCCATGGTGGTAGGGCTTCTGCTGCATAGCCCATGATATAACTGAATCTTGACGGCGTCTAGATTTGGCCACATAATCCTACCAGCGTCTAGATCGACGGGGGATGAAGCATGATCGAGGTGCGCGATAGCCGCTTCTACGATGGCGCGGGACGGCAGGTCATCCTGCACGGTATCAACTATGTGAATAAAGATCCGAAGGCGGGGTATCTCTACCCCGAGACCGACAGTCCCTTCGGTGATTTTCGCGGCTGGGGCTTCAATTGCCTCCGCCTGGGTGTGATGTGGGCAGGCCTAGAGCCTGAGCCTGGTGTATACGATGAGGCGTACCTGCTGAGGATAAAGGGGCAACTCGATCTGGCCCAGGCCTATGGCTTTTTCGTCTTCCTCGATATGCACCAGGATCTGTTCAGCGTCCTTTATGCCGACGGTGCCCCAGCCTGGGCTTCCTTGCACGAGGATGAGCCGCATATCGCCGGCGAAGTCTGGTCGGACGCGTACATGACGAGTCCGGCGGTGCAGCGCGCCATCGACAATTTCTGGCGCAACGCCCCCGCGCCCGGCGCGCGAGGTCTCCGCGAAGGTCGGGGTCTTCAGGATCATTTGGCCGCGTGCTGGAAAATCCTGGCCCAGCGATTCGGGAAGCATCCCGCCGTCATTGGCTACGACCTCTACAACGAGCCGATGATGGGAAGCGCGGCGCCCCAGGCTCTGAGCCTGCAGTTTTCCCGCGGTGCGGAACTGCTCGCGGGCATGGCGCCAGTAGGCGCCTCGCCAGTAGGCGCTGAGGATATGCTCGCCCTTTGGGGCAGTCCCGAGGGAAGGGCCCAGGTTCTGCGCGGACTCGATGACCGGGAAATATACGCCGAGGTGGTGGAAGCGCCTCGGCCGGCGTACAACGAGTTCGAGCGCGAAGCGCTGATGCCTTTCTACGAGCGCGTCGCGGCCTCCATCCGAGCCGTGGATACCGAGCGGATCATCTTCCTCGAAGCCAGCATGGGCTCGAACATGGGAGTCTATAGCGCCATCGAGCCGCTGTCCGAGGGCGGTCCCCAGGCTTACGCACCCCACGGCTACGACCTCGTGGTGGACACCCAGGCAGTCGCTGAGGCCAGCCCCGCTCGCGTGGACCTGATCTTCTCTCATCATGGCGAGACCGCCCGGCGGCTCGGCATGCCGATGCTCGTGGGCGAGTGGGGCGCCTATGGCTCCTGTCCCGGAACCCTTCCCGCTGCGCGGTCCGTCGCGCGCATCTTCGAGCGCCTGCTCTGCTCCGATACCTACTGGGATTACCGGCCGGGCCTCGAGAAGACGCCTTGCTTTCCCGCCCTCTCCCGTCCCTATCCGGAGCGTACGGCTGGCGCCCTCGAAGCCTACGCCTACGATGCGGCCGAGCATCGCTTTACCTGTTCGTGGACGGAGAATCCAGCGATCGAAGCGAGCACCGAGGTATATCTGCCCGCATGGTTCGGCTTCGATCCTTCCCGTCTTTCCCTATCCCCCGGAGGCGAGTTCCAGGTCGAAGAGCTCGGCAGAGGCGCCGTCCGCCTCCTCGTCCCCCCGACCGGTTCGCCCTTTCGCCGCGAGCTCGCGGCAAGCGGATCGGCGCGCGCATGAATCGGACATCGTTCAACCTCGCGACCTGGGTTCGAGGGAAGGCGGGCGCGAAGACGCAGACCGGGATCTCCAAGTTCTTCCTGGCCTTTCCCATCATGCCGCTTAGCTTGAGCAACGTGCTGATCCACAACGCCTACATCAAGTACTACACCGATATCATCGGACTCGACGTAAAACTGATAGGCATCGTCTACCTGATCTTCGGGATTTGGAACGCGATCAACGATCCCATGCTCGGCGTCGTGATCGATCGTTCCCGATACAGGCCTCGTCGGGGCAAGTACGTGTTCTTCATGCGCGTGACCGCCCCCATCATCGCACTCTCGGCCTTCGCCATGCTGTTCTCGCGGCCCTCCTGGGACCAATGGCTGATCTTCCTCGCCCTCCTGGCCCTCCTCTTCGTCTTCGATACCGCCCAGACCGCCTTCAGCATCTCCTACGCGAACTATATCCTTGTGGCGGCGCCCAGCAAGGACGAGCGCGTCGACGTATCGGTCATCAGCACCTATATCGCCAACATCGGCAGCTTCTTCGGGACGATCATCCCCACCCTCCTCCTCGTCGGAGGCACAGACCGTTCCCTGACCGTGATCCTGTTTAGTGGCGTGCTCCTCCTCAACTCGCTCATGTACTGGCTCGCCTTGAGGAATATCCGCGACAAGGCCGAGATGTACAAGGACGACGCCGGGGGCGACGGCATCGGGCTCTCGAGCTACGTGCGCGACGGCGCCAAGGAAGCTTTCAAGTCGCGCTCCTTCGTCGTCTACGTCCTCTATCAACTGCTCGGACGAGGGCCGATGATCTTCTACTTCACTCCCTTCCTCTACCTCATGGACCATGTATTCCATTTCTCCGGGACAATGGCTACCTTGGTCGACGTCATCCCCGGACTTGCGCTCTTCGTCGTCGTACCCTTCCTCGGGCGCTTCGTGAAGGCGCGCGGCATGAAGAAGGCGGCCATCGTCTGGGCATTCCCGCTGGCCCTCGGTTTCTTTAGCCTCTACTTCGTGCAGGGATTCTGGCAGGTGCTCCTCGGCTACTGCGTCATCATCGTGAGCGCCCAGGTAGGCGTCCTCATCATCAACCCCATGCTGGGAGCGATCATCGACGAGGACGAAGAGAGGACCGGCGTGCGCAAGGCGGGGCTGTTTACCGGCCTCAGCGCCCTCCTCACCATCCCCAACTCGGGCATTCAGGCGGCCATCTTCACCTCGCTGATCGGCCAATACGGCTTCATGAGCGGCGCCGCCCAACAGAGCGGGCGAGCCATTGAGGGCATTCGCGTGGGTGCGGGGATCGTGCCCTTCGCCTTCGTGCTCTTGAGCGTCATACCCATGCTCTTCTCGCCGATCACTCTCAAGCGCGAGCGCGAGCTGTCGCGCTACTCCGAGGCGCGGCGAGGAGGAGAAGAACCACGCGAGGTAGCCGCGCTATAATTATGGCAGGCCTTGACGAGCTTTACTTTCCCTTTCCCTATCGCTTGTCTGGCCCTATGTTGCCCTGATAATCCAACGAAGGTCGTGTTCCCCGCGGCCACGACGAACTCATCGATCTCATAGCCCCGGTCAAAGGCGTTGTCGTTAAGAAGAAAGGCTCGTTCCGATCGTGCCCTTCTTAAGCGCTTCGCAGCCACAGAGGGTCTGGAAGCCGATCCGTGTCAGGCCGTCGCCCGTGTCGAACGAGACAAGCGAACCGCAGTCGCGAAACGCGTACGTGAGCATGGACGCGACCGTGTACAGAAGTACGATGGCGTTCATTCCCGATGATTCAAACGCGGATATCCCAATCGATTTCAGTCTCGTCTCGGCGCCGAACAAGACTCCCTTGACCTTTGCGCGTTCCGTGCCGGCGCGCGCGTTGATGCAGGTCATGCTGTCAGGGTTCGAGATGAAGCCCGACTCGCCTGGTGCGACGCACTCGACTCCGTCTTTATCGGAGTTGAACGGCACTCCCTCATCCTAAACAAGGCCCGGGTTTCCGCCCGTCGGCGTCAAGTCAGAAAGTACGACGCATCGCAGAAGGGAATTGTATCCCAATAAGTCAAGTTGATGGAGCTTCCCGTTGCCGGGGTATTCACGGCGGTGAGCGCGACGCAGTCGACGAAGGCACTGTTCCTATGGTCGTGGGACTTTCCGTAAGGCTGAGCGAGGCTAGCGCGGAACAGCCCTTGAACGCGGACTCCTCTATCTTCGTGACGCTCGGCAGCCTGGTGATCCTCGGGTCGGTTCCGACGAGCGTCGCCGGAACCGTGGGCGTTGTTGGGGTAGTAGCTGTGGTCGGGGGCGTGGGAGACGTCGCGCTGTCGCCGACCTTATCACCACCTGGTGGGTGGCCGAAAACAGCAGAAGAATGGCTAACGCAAATATTTTTCCTGTAATTCCCTCGTCTTATCGAGCGCTCCTCGTCATTTGGCACCGTCAGGATACCGTAGCGGGAAGCGCGGAAAAGTCCGTTCAAGGATGATTGAGGTTGGAATCGGGCATGAGGCCGCCGCAGGGATTCAGTACTGAAGCCCTGCCTGACCTTCGATTGCGTTCCAGTCGACCTTCTCTCCGATCCTCGCGGCGAGGGACTCTACGGAAGCGTCGCTATGGTGCTCGAGGCCCGCCTGGCTAAAGCTAATGACCCCGCCCTTCCTCGTGTATTGTCGGGCGCTGTGATGAGCCGCGCTCAGGATCTGCTCGTGGCCGCCCTTGGCGTCTATGGTCCTGACCGTGCCGTTGCAGGCGCAGATATAGCTGGAGTCGGCGTCTGCCCAGACGCAGAAGGAAGTGCCGCGTACTCCCGCAACCGCCGTATCGGTGACGACCCGAAAAGTATCCTTGGCCGAGGACTTGCCCAGGTTCCGAAGCACCGAAGTGAGACCTCCCTTCTTGAGGGTGACTTCCTTACGGATGCCCGAGAAATCCAGGACCGCCACGCTGTTCTGTCCGACGCGAATGACGTTTTTCTTGTCGAATACGATCTCGCAGGAGGAGGCGCTCCCCGTCTCGATGCGAGTCACGGCCCCGAGCTTCGCGCCGATCTCTGCGGCGACGCCGTCGACCTTGACCTCTCCTTCGAAGAACTCGATGGCGCCGCGCGCGGCGGGAGTCTCAGCGAAAGCTTGCGGCGAAACCGCTACTAGGAACGCGAGAGCGAATACGGCTAGAGACAAGGGCTGTATTCTATTCATATAGAAAGGATAATATGATAATAAACATATATCAATGCCTTTTGCTTCGTTCGCCTTCCCCGAACTCAACGACGAGCTTGCCCCAGGCTCGTCCGCTTTCCGCTATCTCGAAGGCCGCGCAAGCTTCCGAGACGGGATAGACTCGTGCGATCACGGGCCGCAATCGTCGCTCCGCCGCATTTGGCTTGGCGCAAAGAACGCGTAGCTTCCTAGCTCCCAGGGAAAGGATCGGGCCGGCTGCCGCCGCGGACAGGAGCCATCTGAGTGTGCCGGACGACTGATCGTCATGGACGGCTATCACGATGTCGTAGGTCTCGACCCCGCCGCCGGCGCCAAGTACCACTAGGGACGCCTCCTCGATCGGGAGCTCGGCGCGGCGCAGGGCCTGCTGCGCGGTTACCTCGGCCATGGCGCCGAAGCCCCATACGGAGAGGTCCTCGGCTACCGCGTGTCCCGGCTTGAAGGCACCGCGGCCGGGCGAAACCACTATCCCGGCGGAATCGGAGCCGATGATGGCCGATTTCGGGGTGCGTCCCTTCGCGAGGGAGCGAAAGTCGGCCGCGTTGAGTGACGCAACCATTACCTTATCGAGGAGTTTTAGCATAGCGCCCTCATCGCCCTTCCTTCGCCATGCTTCGCTTTTATTCGGAAGAGGGTCGAATACCCGCAGTTCTACCGCGGCGCGCCTATAACAGGCCATGGGGTATTCGATCCCTCATACAATCAGTTTCCTGCCGTACGAACGATACCTCGGAGCTCTGCTCCGGGGTTCGTTCATTGCTTGAAGCCGAAGTCGAGATGCGGTTCGCGGAGAAAGTAAGAAGGCCAGGCCCTTCCCTCGCACGGAAGGAGTCGGTGAGGCCCGAGTTGACGGGCCAAGCATTGATGGAAAACAATGGCCGCAGGAACAGCCGCCCGGCTAGGAAGTCGATCTGGTATCCCAGCCTTGCCTGGAGGTGGAATTGGAAACCCGATTCGAGGCCCTCTTTCGCTTCTTCTCGGAGGCGCAGCCGGAAGGCGTTGCGCTCGCTGAAGCGATGAGGCTTTTCCAGAGGATGCGCTGATAGCCGAGGCCGAAGGCCTTGATATACCCCGGATAGCGCTCGGTCGCCGATTCATAATACGAGCCATAGGGATGCCCAACGGCGTTTGGTATTTCCAGGTCGTCCCATTCACGTAGAGTCCGTTTTTCTCGTCGAACCAGTAGCCCCGGCCCCGAGCTGGTATCTTCCAGGCACTCGAGGGAAAGAGAGTATGGGCCGTGCCGAAGCCGATTGAAAGCAGGGGATACTCCTCAATGAGGAAATCGGGGATCATGTCCTGGGAATTATTAGGTACATGGCTGCGGACGCAGCCCTCGCCGATGAAGTGAGTGCAGAGCGCCGGTCTCCCTGCTTAAGCAGGATTGTCCCCTTCGGGAACCGTTGGGCCGGGGAGCTCTCTCGACGATGCCGGCGACCTCCTGTGGGATGGGGCGGTAGCGCGACAGGCAAGAGGCCCGTTCGTCCATCCGTTGTAACCTCGGGTCCGCATGATACTACATGGCGCGCTTTTCACGCACTAGAATCCCGTGGGTAGGATTTGTGTTTCGGCTAACGCGTCTGTAGGCATGGGCATGATTGTAGTGCTCGCTGAAGCGGGCGCCGATCCCAGTTGCATATAACGGAAGCGCTTATTGAGCTCCTCTGAGGCGCGGACGAGAGCGAAGAAGAGAGCGGCATGATCCCGAAGACGGCGGCGCTCCATATCCCGGAGCGATTCAATATCCTGGGCGCATCATTAGGCTGAGAGTCCGCCTCGATTGATATTTATCAATGACAGGCAGGCGAGTCGAGTCAATAATCGTATTCACCCAAGGGATGGATTTGTAATAATACCCAATAGCATAGCAAAGGCTTGGTGTCAGCCTATTTCTTTTGCAAATAGTATATGGAGGTAAAGACATGACCTTACGCGGTAAGCTTTTATTCGGATTCATTACGGTGTCGCTCTGCTCGCTGGTGGTGGGCGTCGTGAGCCTGCGCAATATGGGGTTAATCGACGATGGTTCCGATCGGATGTACAACAAGGAGCTGGCTGGCCTTTTCTACATGGAAGAGGCGAACAACGCCATACTCTTGATGACTCGTGCGGAGAAAAACTACCTTCTCTCATCGACGAAGGAAGAGCGTGGGAAATTTCAGAAGAATTGGCAAGGGTACGTCTCCAATGCCGAGGAATACCTCGCCAAGGCTGAACCACTCTTCACGAGCGTTGAGGGCAAGGCTCTCATGGACAAGGTCAAATTGGCTTACGCTGTCTGGAAGCCTGTGGAAATGAAGGTCTTCGAGTTGGCCGACAAGGAGACGTTGCGCGCCCACTCCGATGCCGCGACGCTTTCCATGGGCGAGGCTCGGGATATGAGCGTGGCGGTCGATACGGCGATGGATGAATTGGTCGACCGGAAGCACGACAACGCGAAGCTCGTAAACGAGCAGAACCAGGAGCTCTATGATTCGTCGGTCCTCCTCATGCTCCTCGTCGTGGCCTCCGCCGTCGCGCTCGGCATCGCCATTGGAATGGTGATCGCGCGCTCGGTGACCAGGCAGGTCGGCGGCGAGCCGAGCGCCATCGAGGGCGTCGCCAAGCGCATCGCCTCCGGCGACCTGGACGTGGACACGTCGACCTTGGGGAGGACGACGGGCATCAACAAGGCCCTCCTCGAGATGGCCGACAAGCTGCGTGAGATAGTGAGCTCTGTCCAGACGGCGGTCGCCCAAGTCGCGGCGGGGAGCGAGCAGATCAGCTCCACCGCGCAGCAGATGAGCCAGGGCGCCACTGAGCAGGCGGCGAGCGCGGAGGAAGTCTCGGCGTCCGTGGAGGAGTCGGCGGCGACGATCAAGCAGAACACCGACAATGCCATGGCGACCGAGCTGATATCGCAAAAGGCCTCGGTCGACGCCGCCGAGGGCGGAAAGACCGTGAACGAGGCGGTAACCGCCATCAAGGACATCGCCGGCAAAGTCGGCATCATCGAGGAGATCGCGCGGCAGACCAATCTTCTCGCTCTCAACGCAGCCATCGAGGCGGCGCGCGCGGGCGAGGCGGGGNAGGGCTTCGCGGTGGTCGCGAGCGAGGTTCGGAAGCTTGCCGAGCGCTCACAGACCGCCGCCGGCGAGATCACCGCCCTCGCCGGGTCAACGGTGGCCTCGGCGAGCAAGGCTGGTGCGATCATCAACGGGATCGTCCCGAACATCAAGAAGACCGCCGATCTCGTGCAGGAGATATCCTCGGCTTCAAGGGAGCAGAGCGCCGGGACCGACCAGATCGGCAAAGCGATGGTCCAGCTCGACACCGTCATACAGCAAAACGCCTCCGCGAGCGAGGAACTCGCTTCCATGGCCGAGGAGCTATCCGGACAGTCCGTGCAGCTGACGGAGACTATGGCTTACTTCAAGCTGGCGGGGGGTGCAGATAAGGAGGGGGCTGTCGGCGCGTCAGCGCGTAGGCACGATGTCCACGTGGCCCACATCAGCAAGGCGAAGCCTGTCGTCGCGAGGCAGGCGTCGTCGAGGACCGCGATCGCCGTCGCGGAAGCCGGCGCCATCAGGGACGACGGCGACTTCGAAGAGTTCTAGGCGGAGGGCAAAAAAATGTCGAGGATCCTCGAACGGCAATACCTCACTTTTCCGATCGCGGCTGAGCGTTATGCGCTCGCGGTCGGCCGCGTCCGCGAAGTCTTGGAGCGCTCGCAGATCACTAGGCTTCCCGGTCAGTCACCATTCCTCAAGGGGCTCATCGACCTGCGGGGAGGGGCGTGCCGGTCGCCGACATGCGAATCCGCTTCGGCCCCCGCTCGAACGAGCTTTTCCTCGAAGGTATCGCGCGGATCGGAAACGTCTTCGTGTTGATCCTCGACGCGGACCGGATCCTGAGCGAAAGCGGGTTCGACGAGGTCGCGACGGCCGTTCCCGAGAAGGAATCCGTGGCCGCAGGGGCTTGAGCCCCGCGATCCAGGAGGGCGAGGAAATCTTCGAGGGGAAGGCGAATCTGCTCGAGGGCTTCCGCGCGATGCCGTGTCGAGTCATGCCTGGTAGGAGGCCTCTGTCATTGATTGCTATCAATCTTATTATCTCGGCCACGCTGCAGGGGCCTTCGAAGTCGTCCAACCTGTCCCGTCGAAGGTTTCCGTATCCTGCTTAGGGTCTCCGCGGCGATGCCGAGGTAGGAGGCGATGTCGTAGCTCCGCATGTGCGGGAGGGCGTCGCCTTCTTCCTCGATGAACCGCTTGTACCGATTCGACGCGTCCTCGCTCAGGAGTGAGTATTCGCGCAGCATATGGCTCGCGATCGTCTCGGCGCTGGCACGGTAGAACAGCTTGGACCAGCGTACGTCGTCGTCGATCACCGGCCCGAAGTGATCGCTGTCGATCAGGAACACCCGGCATTCGGTGATCGCCTCCAAGGCGAGCGCGAGCTCGGCACCTTGCCCATTCCAGGGCGACACGTAGAGTATCTCGCCCGCCCTGAGCAGCTTCAATGTACAGTCTCTTCCCTCTGGGCTGATGGTGTACTGCCGGAAAAGCCCCTCGAGGAGGAAGCCCGCGTTTCCACTAACATCGCCGTACTCTAGGAAGTGCTCCCCTTTCTTATACGCGATAAGCCTTCCGTAGGGGAGGATCTGCCGAACGAGCTCCATCGTGTGGGGGAGGTCGCGCTGGTAGCGCTCGATGAATGGCTTAAAGTCCCGTTCTCGCGCGACGCTCCGATCTTTCGTCTCGATTCTCTCGAGTTCCGAGAGCGGTTCGCGAAGGGGCGCGAGTCGGTCCAGGACTATCGAGAAATGGACCTCCTCGCCCTTATATCGCCCGAGGTAGGCATGGACTTCCACGGATTTTACGTCGCCGCTCGCGACGCGATGGCGGGTCCGGAAGATCGAGAGACCCCGCGCCTCGACGATCGACGTCTGGCGAGCAATAGCCTCCGGAGCGCTGAGCGATATCCGCCCGATGCTCATCGCCTTGAGCTCGCGCGGGCTCCAACCGTAGAAATCGCAGGCCGCTCGGTTGCATCCGATGATCATCCCATCAGAAATCCTCAGGATGAGCTTGATCTCCCCGGAATCGAAGAAGTCTTTGAAGAGGCTAGATCCCTCGGTCTTTCCCTTTGCGCTCCCCCTGCCCTCGATCTCGGTGAAGATGGCTACGACATTTCCCGAGTAGGAATGCCCGAAGGTGCAGCGCCGCCATTGACCTACCCAGGCCAGGTAGAGTTTCATAGTCCGAGGCTTACCTCGCTTAAGGACTTGCTCCGACGCCCGCAGTATCGAGTCGATGTCCTGCGATACCGCCTCTGTGACGAGCGAGCCCGGCCCGAGGCCACGCTTCTCGATTCGGCAGAGCTTCGCGAAGGCGCGGTTATAGCCCAATATCCGCAGGTCGACGAGCCGGCCTGCCCGCCGTATAGGCTTCATTACAAAGGCGGGG
>WSSedL1CaDRAFT_10001767_pt1 | contig 12001 bp, 9 predicted proteins | sample WetSurSL1Cattail_FD_9464 | JGI IMG/M metagenome (IMG submission 9464)
AGCAATTGAAATCAAATTGCCTGATTCACCGACATGGCAAAGACGACCGCTAATGTAGCCCCGGCAGTTATCGGCGCCGCATTTGCAATCAAAGCTCCTAAAAAGCTGATCTTCTGTGGTTTCATAATCCATGGTGATATACTCACCCGGCTTAATCGGTCTTCTAGCCCTAAAGATCTGGGTATCCATATCCACATACGCATTCGGATCGCAAGAATGGAGAATTTTTCCCATACAATACGGATCTTCGATATATAAACCCGGCCGTTTTTGAAGGGTAAATAGCATCGGTAAAAATTGGGCCAGTCCCACCAGCCCGAGATAAAACACGCTGCCGGTTAAGGCATATATCTGCCAGCCTACTGCTACCGCCAGCATCTGAAAGGCTAAAGTTGATGAAATCCGGGCCGATAAGAAAAAAGAGAAGGATTTATTGTGCAAGACTGTCATAATGCGGGATTTAAGCGTTGTTCCGGTCATAAAGAACTCCTTTTGTTGATGTAAGTTAGGTAAAAACGCCTAAGGCAGGTACTATAGCTTGTCAAAATCCCTCTGAAATAGTGTTTGAAGTCATGCCTTGATTTGATATGTTAGGAAGAATTATAAATTCTGCCGCATCATTTGTCAAGAAATAGCATGATTGCCGGGGCCAGAAGGAATTCTCACTTTTTATTTGATTCCGCTCATGAAAGCTTTGCTTTGGTTTAAAATATCAATTGAGACAACAAAAAAAAAAGCATCCTTTTGGATGCTCTTGTTTGGTGAAACACAGAACTCATGCAGGCATATATTTTATTTAGCAATTGAAATCAAATTGCCTGATTCACCGACATGGCAAAGACGACCGCAAATGTAGCCCCGACAGTTATCGGCGCCGCATTTGCAATCAAAGCTCCTAAAAAGCTGATCTTCTGTGGTTTCATAATCCATGGTGATATACTCACCCGGCTTAATCGGTCTTCTAGCTTTAAAGATCTGGGTATCCATATCCACATACGCATTCGGATCGCAAGAATGGAGAATTTTTCCCATGCAATACGGATCTTCGATATATAAACCCGGCCGTTTTTGAAGGGTAAATAGGCTCTGGTAATTTAAAAGCCTGCCCTGAAAATGAAACAGGATTTCTCCGGGCCGAAAAGCCACCTTAGCTATAACCCCTTCGCCATAATCAGTATCCGCACAAATCTCAAACTTCTCCCTGGTCGGTTCATTTTCATGCCGGGGAATATTATCCGGATAGAACCGCGCTTGATTATTCCCTGATAATTGTCTGACACTCAGTTCTTTTCGGAGCGAAGACCTGCTCGACATTTTTAACGATCGTGTCCGCTGAAAATTCTTTGCAACTGAATACATCAAGGTACCCCTCTCTATGCATATCGTTGGTATGAAGTGTAATACTGCTTGTAGTAATTAATTGCACAGCAGACAAGCCGATTTCATCGTCTTCGCCGAAACGGTAACAAAGACATTCCCCGAAAGCGATCATATCAATATCGTTAACTAATTTCACAATAAACGCCTTAACTTTCTCAATACTTAACAGATTTTCATTACAACCTTCCAAATGCATGATCACATGCTTTCCATAACACATCTTGCCGTCATGACGGATACGTTTGTACATTCGCTAGTCCCTCTTTGTTATTTAATATTCGCGTATCGTTTTTTATCAAACTTTTTATATTATAAGACTTTTTGTGATAATAGTAAATAAACATCGGTTAAAAAATAAATTTCTATTTTTTACCAAATTATTTTGACTTTTAGCTAATTTCTTATAAAATTACTAAATAATTCTATTTATTTACATAACGCCTATAATATATAGGTAAAAAAAAGGAACCTGTTACGGTTCGCTTTTCATCACATGAGTTTAATAGACTAAAAATAATCATCCGTTATGAAATGATTATAGAGGGACCGAATAACCTTTACCGTTTGTCAACAAACATCCAAGTATTTTTCAGCCGAATTTGGGTCCGACCATATTAACTTCCTTAGTCATTCTTTTGTCAAAATAGTCTCCCTTATCCGGATCCGGCTTTAAAATACCAGCCCCTCCTTGGGGTAGGCTGTCATCACCATTATCCGCACCTGGCTGCTTGAGACAAAAAGTTTAATTCACCAATTTCCTTACCGGATCTCAAAAAATGTTTATTGCCTGTTACATTGATCAGGCGACTGATTCATATCATCTTGAAACTGACGAGCGATTGTCAATATTTCCGGCCGAGTAACCAACTTCTTACTGGAAAGGCTTAAACTTAAATTTTCTCCAGCTTGGTTCGCATAACCATGCGGGCAAGGCCCAGGACCGCTCAAAATATTACGCAATAACTCCACAGTACCATCATTGTAACTCTTGGAAAGTTCTTTCGATTTGAGATTATTCTCCCAGTCATGACTGTTAATAGGTGAAAAACCCATATTATCACCTCCAAAAAACGGCCTTCAGTCCCTCTATATTCATTTCATAGCCAAGTACTCCTTTCCCTTTTTTCATGACATTTACATAGCAATCTAAAAAAATTGGCAAAATCAAAACTTCATCGGAAAAAGTCACTCCTTCCATCAGCCAGCCAAATTTTGTTTTGAAGACGCCATCATATTATCGACTTTTTTGCGCCGATCTTTAATATAAAAGCACCATTGATCAGCCCTATTATCCAATAAATTTTATGATATTACCAGTTCACAGTTTATTTTTATAAAAATAAAAAAAGACTGCACCTTTTGGTGTAGCCCGTTTTCAATCAGCCATATACTTTTATTATAATGCTTATTTTATGAATACATAGATGATCCGAAATAGTTTCACCGTTCTTTTAAAACTCAATTTAACTCATCATCCTTCAATGCGCTCACAATAAACAAAGTTAAATCCGTCAACAAATCTCTTACAACCGGTTTAGGAAGTTTTTCTCCGTTTTTATCGGTCATCACCCGGATCACCGGTCTTGCCAAAAGACTTTTATTAATCATTACCACGGTGGCTTTTTCTCCGGTATTAAGCAACACGTTGGAACCAATCAAAAACGGAGTAACACTTTGTAAAAATATTTGACTAAGCTTGGGGTCAAAATGAATACCGCTGTAATCACGAATATATTCAATCACTTCATGGGGCATCAGTTTCTTGCCATTTATTCCGTCATTGATCAAGGTGTCGTAAGTATCGGCCAAAGCAACGATGCGAGCCAATTCATTGATCTGTTCACCCATCAAACCGGTGGGAAAACCTGAGCCGTCATATTTTTCGTGATGCTGCAAAGCAATATAGGGAGTATTGGTATTGCGTGTTATGGCCCATAGTTTTTCAAATCCCAGTTGAGTATGTTGGGGCATTAATACTTCATACTCGGTTGTCCCAACAGCTCTGAAATCAAAATTATAACTTTTTGCCAATTCCACTTTTCCCAGGTCCACCAGTATTGCTCCAGTGCCTAAGTCTTTTAGCAACACGTCGGAATACCCAAATGAAGCGCCGGTCATAACCGATAAAAGACTTACCGCAACGCAATGACCAAATATATTATCATCGAGTGCTTTGATTGTCGCCAAGTTGCTCACAACATCATTGCTGGAAATTATCTCCCGGATAATCTTTTGGGTGATTTCAAGGATTTGTTTGGAAATCAAATCCGTGCTTAACTTGGCCAAAGACTTATTAATAATCGCTAATGCTTCCGTTCTCGCCTGTTCAATGCGCTCGGGGGTGACGCTAAACCGGTTGGTCTTAACGATATTCTTTGCGCCAGCACTCCTGCCGATATTCGTTACCGGATGCTCGCTTGGAACCGGGTTGTTTCTTTTACCTACCTGCTGTCCTTGATTCTTTTCGGGTTCCGGTAAAAATACTTCCCGAACAGCAGCCTCCTCCAGGTACTCTGCCTTATGCGAAAAACGGCCAAACACCTTGCCCAAAAAAGAACCATTCTGATTCGCGATTTGTTCTTTAGCTTCAACGGTTGTCGATGTTTCTTTGGTTAGCTCCCTGAGAACAGGTGCGCTCTTCCAATTTGTTGTAATAGTGGGGGCCGGCTGACTCTTGGGCAGAGCTTTCGCAGAAAAATTCGCGGTCGCTTCCGGATTTAACTTTTCATTGAAAAACAAGGGCACTACTTTTTGGGAAAATAACCGCGTGAGTTCAGGATCAAAAAATGTGCCGCTGCCATTGCTAATTTCTTGACCAGGATTAAAAGCAGCGTCTTTAATTTGTTGCAAATCAATCAAATCCGCTATTGCCAAAATTCGCGCATATTCATGAATTTGGTTTCCTTTAAGGCCTTGAGGGAAACCGGTACCATCGTATTTTTCATGATGTTGCAAAACTGCCAAGGCTGAGCTCTCATAATTTCCTTTAAATTGTTTTAATCTATCAAAGCCCAGCTTGCTATGTTCTTGTAACTTTGAACATTGATCAGACGTTAACGGACCGGCAGCAACCAAAAGTTCATTGCTCAGCTCTGTTTTTCCCACGTCAATTAAAAGCGCTCCTATAGCCAGTTCCTTTAACTGCTCGATTCCATACTCCGCAAATGACCCGATAATCATCGCTAAAACAGTCGTCAATACCGAATGATGGAAAATATTTTCACTGGCGGTTTTAATTTGGACTAGACTTTGTAAAATATTCTCATCAATCAACAGTTGGGTGATACCATCGTCGATCATTTGTTTGGTTTGTGGCGGCCATTCTCCCTTACCTAGGTCATCAAAAAAGGCTTGCACCAGTTGGAGCAGATCGACTTTGACTTGCTGACAGAGTTCTTCATCGATCTCCAAAAGGTCACCGTGGTTATCATTCACATAAACCGAATTGACTCCCCACTCTTTCAGCCGATCGGCATAATTCCGTTTCAGGGGAGCGCCTTTTGCAAGCAGTACATTGCCTTCTCTGGCATAAACATTTCTAGCAAGAACCATCTCATCGGCTATTTTGCTTAACGATATAAGTTTCATGGTTCACCTGGATTCTAAGCAGATTTCAAAAAGCTTGTGATGGAGTCTTGGTTCGTTTTTTTGAAAAACAAACATTCGCGATGCAACAAATACTATCGGTCTACCTGCTACCTGCTACCTGGTGACGATTTTTCACACTTCTACTATATAACATTTTGTATATAAATTCTGTGAAATCATTATTTATCCTGCTATCGTTGATACTCTTTTTTCCATAACTTTACTGCAGGTAAAAATCTACCCTAACTTTATTATAATAGAGTGTTTCCTGTCATACCTGCTCCCAAACGGCAGATTCGGCAGATTTAAATAATGCATCCAGAACTTTCATATTATTGACGGCATCATAAGCGGACGGAGCATTCTTTCGTTCTCCAATTGAGCGGGCAAATCCCTCAAATTCAAGCAGATATTGATCAGCGGGTCCCAGTTCCAAAGTTCGAATCCCCACTCCGTTTTGCACCGTCACTTTTGCCGCTACATCGGGATAAATATTAAAGGGAATTTCAATCGTGATTGATCCATCGGTGCCGAAGATCTCCACCTTCTGATTGGAGTATGTCTGAGTACCGACAGTAAACAAGGTCTGTACCGTTCCAAAATCCAAAATACAACTCGCCGTAATATCGGTATAAAAAGCCTTATCAAAGGTGGCAATGCTCAATACTCTTTTGGGTTCAGCTTGCAGTAAAAATCTGGCCGTTGAAACCGCATAACAACCGATATCCAAAAGAGCCCCGCCGCCAAATTCCTTAATATTCCTAATATTCTCAGGGTCAGTATTCGAATAACCAAAAAAAGTATGAATCGTGGTAATCCTGCCGATCTCGCCAAACTTAACCAGTTCCAACACTCTCTGCCATTGGGGATGGAATTTATACATAAAGGCCTCCATGACCCGGACACCTTTTTGGATTGCATAATCAATAGCGTTTTGAGCCTCAGAAGCATTCAGCGCCAAGGGCTTTTCACAGATAATGTGTTTGCCGTAATCGGCTGCCTTCTTGATCCACTCAGCATGGATATGATTTGGCAACGGAATATAAACCATTTCAATGGAATTATCCTGCAATAACTTCTCATACGAAGGATAGCTATTGGGAATCCCATATTTATTTGCTATCGCCCGGGCCTTTTCACCATCTCGGGAGGCAATTCCATAAACTTCCACCATCTCCGAGGTGAGCAACGGCGGTAAAACCTTGGTGATGAATAGATTCGATACACCCAATACGCCCAATTTAATTTTCATGCTCAATAATCCCTCCGTTCTCTCTATATTTTATTCTTTACGATAGTTCTTTTTCCTGCTGTTTCTTTTTAATTTGCCTATCGATACTAAAACTCTTCGTTTTGGTAGTATTATTGAATAATTCAAAATCATTGGACTATTAATAATCTTACGAGAGGAAAGGCTGTAATTGTAACAAATTATTAATATAATAATTCCTATTTTCGGAGGATGTAGATGAAATATTTTAAGTTTCTTTTTTTAATAGTTATTGTATCAATTTTTGGGTCCCCATTTTCATCTTTAAGTATAGCGGCTTCCGATAATTATAAAATTGATCACATTGTAATCATAAACCCTATGAATACCAAAGATTTACTCCAAAAACATTTTAATCTTACAAATTATTACCTTGAAAAATACACAACCGCTCGATCTCAAGTGACACTTGTCACAACCGATTCAGATTTAAATCCAAATTCCATTTTAAATACTTTAACAAAATTTTATAAACAAGGATATCAAATGGCGGTCATTGTAAAGCAAAAAAAGGCTAATCCCCAGTTTGATATATTTGAGTTATCTCAATGTCGCAAATTATGGACTCTATCCCATAATGAAGCTTCAGACCTTGAGATCTTATTTTGGATTTTGGACCAATCGCTCCTTACCGGTATTCAAATCATTCCCAAAAAGATAAACGTAGGATTAGTCCCTGGTGGAAATTCGGATCTTGGTCCAAATTTCCCATGTTCGACGATTTACAAAGTATTACGGCAACTGCCTACTATAAAAGTAAAGCCAATTGTCCTCAAAAGATACAAACAATATCAAAATCAGTTAGGCGAATTATCTAGCAAGTCTAAACTAGATTGTATCCTATTTTATGAAAGTCAAGAACTTCAGCTGAAAAAGCCCCTTTTTACCGGTTCGATTCTGGATACAAACGGTCGAATGATAACTAATTTTAAAGTAAGAATCGAATCGACGATAAACGGTTATTTAATAAAAACTTTTCCGGTAGAGAAAGACGTCGATAGGAATTCGGGGCGTTCAAAATCTCCTTATATTATTGGGCCAAGATTTGAGACTGACTATGGACATTCACCCTATATAGGATATATTGCTGATGAACTGGCCAACTATTTTTTAGCACTTTCGCTAACTCAATTTTGTCTACCCCAAGAATCCCCTTTGAAACTAAAATTAACCAAACAAAGAAAGTATATTGTAAGGGAAAGCCCAAATGATTTAGTATTCCCTAAACTCGATAATACTGTGTTACCTGATTATGCAATCCGTACTTGGTAACTAAATTTTGCCATGCTTTAGCTTTCATTTGGTTGAACTCGCGATTTAATAAGAAAGAAACCGATAATAAATATCGTGATAATCGGCGAAACCAGCGAAGGTATCTCGATATGGAATCCTTCCGCCAACATGATTATTCCCAGAAAAAATATGGAGTACATAGCGCCATTTTTCAAGTATTTATACTTCTTAATCCGTTCAATATTCCCAATCGTCAGTTCCCGGACTACGAAGGCTCCGATACCGTTACCGATGATTATTAATGGAACAGACAGGGTAAAAGCAAAAGCTCCCAAAACTCCATCAATGGAGAAGGTCATATCAATAATTTCCAAGTAGATGATTTTGCTCACACCCGACATAGTTGCGCTTAGTAAATTCCTTTCCTGAGCCTCGGCATTTTGTTTGAAACCGTTGGTAATAAAGAATGCGCTGGAACCGACAATCGCCGAAAAAGCCACCATATTGTTCTGTTTAAGGCCGAACCAAACAATTACCACGAGGATGAGCGAGATCACCGCATAGAACCAAATTCCGTATTTGGTAATGGTTTCTTCAAAAAACAAGCCGAAATTTTTGGGTTCAAGGAAAAGCCAATGAAAAAAGAGAAATATTAAAAAAACCCCGCCACCGGTCAACAAAATAGGGCTGGCATGCTCAATGGTTTCTTTAATGGCCGGGTCATTGCTAAAAGCCGCCGTCAACGCCCCCATAGGTCCCAGTGTCGGCATGGTTAACCAGATAATGAGCCAAGGCAACAAACCTCTGACGAGAAACACCGCAAAGAGTAATCCCCATAACAAGAACCACTTTCTGGTTCTTTCATCGACAGTCGATAGCACTTCGGCATTAATAATCGCATTATCGATACTGCTAATTACTTCGAAACTCACTAACCCCAAAACTATCAAAATGCCGGAAAACAAATCCATATTGGTATTTCCTCCAGGTAAGCCAGAATTTTAGTTTATTCATTCCCAATCAAATTTAAATCTATGATTTGGCAGTCAAGGTGCGAGAACACTCTCGTTGCCCTAAGTCGTTAAATTAATTGCAAATTAAAGCTTAATTTTAACCTGAATCCGGCAAGGAACTTCATTAATTCATATCAAATAAGAACTTGCCGGATTTAGACAATAAACCCGACCGGCCAATTTTCCCGCCTTACAGCAAGAAAATTGCAATGTACTTGCCGGATCGAGGTTTAACAGAATAGCCGCCCAAATCCTGGGATCTTCCGGATTAAGGCTCCAATTCCGAAACAGACCGGCAATGCGATGATTACCATTAATGCCATCTTTAGCAATGGATAGAAGGCAATATCCCATGCCAGCATGGATAATATTACTAATATCGGCGCATGAAATACGTAGACTGCAAAAGCGTTTTTGGAAAGAAACTTACTGATTCGCCCCTGACTATTGAATTTCTCGCGGAATATCACCAATAAGCCAAGACAAATCCCGATACAGAAGAAAGACTCCCATAAGGCATAAGCGGCTGTTTGCCAATAAGGGCCCCCATTATACCTGGCCATTCCTTTTAAAGCCCCTCCCCCAAATATAATGGCTATCCAAAAAGGAATCCCTATCCATAACGCAATTTTAAACCAGATGATACCAAAGGAATAAGGAATATTCACTTCTTGAATCCCCATTCAAATTCTCCTCCTCTTTTTTATAAATTATCCTATCGCTAATAGAATCTTAAAAGTTCATCATTTGTACACAATTACCACAAATTATCAAAACAAATAAGCAATATTATTGATAAAAACAATATTATGAGGTTCTAGTTCATTCAAATGTCAAAAGTGGATTGCGGAATATTAAATAAATTGCTGCAGCAAATCACTTCCTGCCGCAGCCGGATGTAAAAAATGTGGGATGAAAAAGGTCATACCGATTCTGAAATATTCGCGATAAGTATTGAATTGGACAAACTTTTAAATCGCTATTATTTACTACTCCAGAAAATTCAATCCGGAGCGACACTCATACCCTCAAAGCCAATTTTCATGAAAACAAAGACTAAATATCGGTATTAACGCAGATATTACTATGGGGATAGGGATAATCCATTTCCCGAAAAGTTGAATGCTTGTGGGGATAATTCTGAGTATCCAGGTATTTCATAAATACTTCCTTTGCAAAAATCCAGCCTTACTAAAAACTTAACACTATTAATTCAACAGCTGATATTTATTTCCTTTTGCGGAACAGAATAAAATATAATTTCGGCAATTGTTGTTGGTGTATTTCGTGATTTTAGAAATTAACAGCTTCCAAATAAAAAACACAACCAAATAATGGCTGTGTTTGTCTTTGTAAAAGTTTACATTACTAATCCGTTGAGCCGTTAAAAACAAGAATCCAATGACTTCAGATTTGTAGCTAATAACTAATAACTTTTTTCTTTCTTACTCCTCGATCTTCAGCACCGCTAAAAATGCTTCCTGGGGCACTTCCACGGATCCCAACTGTTTCATCCGTTTCTTGCCCTCTTTCTGCTTCTCCAGCAATTTACGTTTCCGGCTGATGTCACCGCCGTAACACTTGGCCAAAACATCCTTGCGCATCGCCTTGATGGTCTCCCTGGCGATAATCTTACTGCCGATAGCCGCTTGAATCGGAACTTCAAATAATTGGCGCGGAATAATTTCTTTCAGTTTCTCCGCCAATTGCCTGCCTCGCTGGTAGGCCCGTTCATGATGGACGATCATTGATAAAGCATCTACCACTTTCTCACTAATCATGATGTCCAGCTTAACCAGTTCCGCTTTTTTATGCCCCAAATATTCATAGTCCAAAGAAGCATAACCCCGAGAACGGGACTTTAATTTATCGAAGAAGTCCATCAGGATCTCCGCCAAAGGCAATTCATAGGTAAGCATCACCCGGACCTCGCTTAAATACTCCATATTCACAAAGGTACCCCGTTTCTCCTGGCAGAGGTCCATAATGGTCCCAACAAAATCGCTGGGTAGAATGATATTGGCTTTTACCACCGGTTCCTCCAGGTGATCCAAGTAATTGGCCGCCGGGAGCTCGGCCGGGTTAGAGATCTCTTTGACTTCCCCATCGGTCAAATACACTTTATAAATAACGCTGGGAGCAGTAGCAATCAGATTTAAATCATATTCACGCTCCAGCCGTTCCTGGATAATCTCCATATGCAATAAGCCCAAAAAGCCGCATCGAAATCCAAAGCCAAGAGCAGTTGAACTCTCCGCTTCAAATACCAGGGAGGCGTCATTCAAATTGAGTTTCTCCAAAGCATCGCGTAATTCACCGTAAGCCGCATTGTCAACCGGATACAAACCACAATAAACCATCGGTTGCACCGGCCGGTATCCCGCTAAAGGGAGCAAAGCCGGATTTTGCACATCGGTTATTGTGTCACCAACTTGGACATCTTTTACATTCTTCATCGAAGCGACCACAAAACCCACTTCACCGGCTATCAATTCCGTGGCGGCAGTCATCGCCGGCCGGAAGGTACCGAGCTCCGTCACTTCAAATTCTTTTCCGGTAGCCATCATCCGGATCTTTTGACCGATAGTGAGCTTTCCCTCCATAACCCGTACATAGGCTATCGCCCCGCGGTAAGAATCAAATAATGAATCAAAAATCAAGGCCTTTAGGGGTAAGCGAAGATCACCGGCAGGCGGTTTTATCCGGGCCACAATTGCTTCCAAAATTTCTTCAGTTCCAAATCCGGTCTTGGCACTGGCTAATATACATTCATCAGGGTTAATCCCGATAATATCCTTAATCTCATTCTTGGCCCGATTCGGATCGGCGCTGGGAAGATCTACTTTGTTAATGACCGGAATAATATCCAAATCAAGATCCACCGCCAGATAGAGATTGGCGATGGTCTGAGCTTCCACACCCTGGGTGGCGTCGACTACCAGCAAAGCGCCGTCGCAAGCTTTGAGCGACCGCGAAACTTCATAGGTGAAGTCCACATGTCCGGGGGTATCAATCAGATTGAGAATATAGGTTTCACCGTTTTTGGCTTTATACTGTAATCTGACCGCTTGCGCTTTAATGGTGATACCCCGTTCCCGTTCCAGATCCATCGAGTCCAGAACCTGCTCAGTCATTTGGCGTTCGCTTAAGGCGCCGGTATATTCCAATAAACGGTCGGCCAGCGTTGATTTGCCATGATCGATATGAGCTATAATAGAAAAGTTACGAATGTTGGTCTGTATCAATAAGTTACCTCCAAAGACTTAAAATCACAAATGCTATACTACCCCACGCACAAGCGCGCTGCCAATTGCCAATAAAAGAGCATCCATTTACCGATATCACTTTAATTTATCATATGGGGCTTGGAAAGTCAATGAAAGTGCTGGTACAGATATCCGCTACCCTCTCCTTCCGCTGGGACTTTTTTGCCAAAGAAATCGTAATCTGGGTTTTGTGCTCACGGTAATGGTATGACCAAAGCTGTGCACAATCCACAACCCGGCTTGGCGAGTAA
>WSSedL1CaDRAFT_10001768_pt1 | contig 11996 bp, 9 predicted proteins | sample WetSurSL1Cattail_FD_9464 | JGI IMG/M metagenome (IMG submission 9464)
TAAATATTTTTTACCTGAAATAAAAGTAATTAATCCTAATGTCATTCCGACTCCTGCCGCACCAAAGCCATAACTCCAACCATAAGTTTCACCTAGCCAAACACAAATTATAGTTGCTAGAAATGAGCCCAAATTGATTCCCATATAAAATAAGGTAAAACCAGAATCTCTTCTTTTATCTCCCGCTTCATACAACTCCCCTACTAACGAAGAAATATTCGCTTTTAGAAAACCAACACCAACAATAATTAACGATAAAGAAAAATAAAAAATCTGCAAGGCTGCTTCATCTCTCGTTATTACTCCTGTAACAGATTGAGTTGCCGCATTCCCTTCATAAGCCATTCCTAAATGCCCTAAAACAAGCATTATTCCACCAAAAATAATTGCTTTTCTAAAACCCAAATACTTATCTGCAAGAAAACCACCAATTACTGGTACCGCATAAACCAAAGCGGCATAACTACCAATTAATAAATTTCCACTAGAGTCAGAAAAAAGATGGTAACGTGTTAAGTAGAAAATTAAAAGGGCTTTCATTCCATAAAAAGAAAATCGTTCCCACATTTCAGTGAAAAACAATATTAAAAGTCCCATCGGGTGTCCAAAAAATTCTTTTTGTTTTAGTACTGTATCACTCATATTTATAAATTTTCGTGGATAAAATTCGTCATTTTATTAAACAATTGTATGCGGGTCATTCCGCCGTAAATCCCATGATTACAATCGGGATAAATTTGAGAATCGAATTGTTTATTGGCTTGAATTAAAGCACTCATCATTTCCATAGAATTCTGCAAATGTACATTATCATCGGCACTTCCGTGAATCAAAAGATATTTTCCTTTTAATTGACTGGCAAAATTGATTGGTGAATTATCATCATAACCAGCTGCATTTTCTTGTGGTGTTTGCATGTATCTTTCGGTATAAACAGAATCATAAAAACGCCAATTGGTAACTGGAGCAACGGCAATGGCCATTTTAAAAATGTCATTCCCTTTCAAAATACAATTGGAAGCCATAAATCCACCATACGACCAACCAAATATTCCAATTCTAGATTTATCTACAAAAGCATAATTCCCAACAACTTTAGCGGCATCAATCTGATCTTCCACTTCATATTTCCCTAATTGCAACTGGGTCATTTTCTTGAAATCAACACCTTTAAAACCGGTTCCTCTTCCATCCACACAAACCACAACATAACCTTGTTGCGAAAGCATCATATACCAATAATCATCAACAGAATTCCATTTATTAGCTACTTGCTGCGAACCTGGTCCTGAATATTGAGTCATAAAAACAGGATATTTTTTAGAAACATCAAAATCTTTCGGTTTGATAATCCAAGCATTCAACTCGTTTCCTTTTTCTGTTTTTAAAACAAAAAACTCTTTTGTTGGCAAATTGTATTCTTTTAATCTGCCAGCCAAAGCTGCATTATTTTCTATAGTCTTTAGTTCCTTTCCTGATTTTGTCTCATTCAGAGTATACATATCAGGTTGATTCACATTTGAAAAAGTACGAATATAATAATCAAAATTAGGGCTAAAAGTGGCTTCATTAGTTCCAATAGCATTAGACAAAGCTACTTTATTTTTAGCATTCAAACCTATTTTATAAACAGCCCTATTTATTGACCCCATTTCGGTAGACTGATAAAAAATTGTATTTGTTTTTTCGTCCAATCCATAAAAAGCAGTTACTTCCCAATTTCCTTTGGTTACTTGGTTTTTTAGTTTTCCCGTTTTATCATAACAATAAATATGATTGAAGCCGTCTTTTTCGCTTGTCCAAATAAAACTATTGTCTTTTAAAAATGTAAGATTATCGGTAACATCAACATAAGCTTTGTCTTTTTCATTCAAAATTACTTTTTTATCACCAGAATTTCCATCAATAAAAAGTAAGTCTAAATTATCCTGATGGCGATTTAAAACCTGAGCCGATAATACATTCGTATCATTAGTCCATTGCAATCGAGCAATATAAAAATCGGAATAATTGCTCAAATCCACTGTTTTTAAATCTTTCGTCTCCACATTATAAATTTGCAAAGAAACCTTCGAGTTCTTCTCTCCTGCTTTTGGATATTTAAAAGTTTCAACCGCAGGATACAATTGTTTATTAAAAACGGTCATGGAAAAGTCAGGAACTTCAGATTCATCAAATCGAATGTAAGCTATTTTTTTGCTGTCTTTAGACCAATCAAAAGCTCGCACAAAAGCAAATTCTTCTTCGTAAACCCAATCACAAATTCCGTTTATAATTTCATTTTTCTTTCCATCAGTCGTAAACTGTGTTGTTGTTTTTGATTCAATATCGTAAACATATAAATTGTTTTCTCTTGCAAAAGCAATCTTCTTACCATCAGGAGAAAAAGTGGGTTCTTGAATTTGGAAATCAAATAATTGTGTTAATTCTTTTTTTGCAATATCATACAAATAATAATCAGCAGTAAAGGAGTGTCGGTAAATTGGATTGGAATTGCAAGCCAGCAACATTGTTTTTTCATTGGAATCAAAAGTATAACTTTCAATCACTGGCAAGCCTTGATGTTCTTTAGAATCGATCAATGTAGCAGCTTTTTGCAAACTAGCAAAATCATACAAATCAACTTGTGTAGACTGTGTTGCTTGATTGTAATTCAACACCGTGTATTGATTTGATTTTTTTAATGAATGCAACTCATCCATACCTTGAGTTCGATACATTCCTCTATAAATGGATTCAACTGTTATTTTTTGTTGACCAAAAACAACTATACTTAGCAAAAAGAAGACGAATGACAGCAGCTTATTATTCATATTTTAAATTATCTATATAAAAAACACCAATTTTACTAAAAAAAAGACAAATATCAGCTATTTTATTGATTAAAATTCAGTCGATAAAAAATAATAATCTTATTTATTGATGCTAATTTAATGAAAAATAAAAAGCCGAAAACGTATCTTTGCGGCTCATTACACTTTAACCCATTGAAAATGAACAAAGCCGTAGCAGGATTCTCAAAATTATCAAAAGAAGAAAAAATAAACTGGATTGCCTCAGCTTACTTTTCAAATCCAAAAAATGCAATTGAATTATTAAAAAAATACTGGAATTCAGACGACAAACTCCAAAAACTTCATGATGAGTTTATAGAAAATACCATCAGTAATTTTTATATTCCGCTAGGAGTTGCGCCTAATTTTCTAATTAATGATAAATACCACACTATCCCAATGGCTATTGAAGAAAGTTCAGTAGTGGCTGCTGCTTCTAAATCGGCTAAATTTTGGGCAACTAGAGGTGGTTTTAAAACTACGGTTATCAACACCGAAAAAATAGGTCAGGTTCATTTTATGTACAAAGGTGACATTTCTAAACTAGAATTGTTCTTTGCACAAACTAAAGCTAAGTTTTTCTCAGAGACTGAAAATCTAACCAAAAACATGCAAAAACGCGGGGGTGGAATTTTAGATATTACACTGCACGATAAAACCCAATTATTAGCCAATTACTTCCAACTTCACGTCACTTTTGAAACTAAAGACAGCATGGGAGCTAATTTTATTAATTCTTGCTTGGAGCAATTTGCAAGTATTTTAAAAGCGGAAGCACAATCCTACGAACTTTTTTCCGAAGAAGAAAAAAACATCGAAGTGGTCATGAGTATTCTCTCTAATTATGTTCCTAATTGCTTTGTTAGAGCAGAAGTTTCTTGTCCAGTTGAAGAATTAGCTGAAAAACACATACCAAATCCAGAAGCTTTTGCGGAACGTTTTGTTCGAGCAGTACAAATTGCCGAAGTAGAACCTTTTCGTGCCGTAACGCACAATAAAGGAATCATGAACGGTATTGATGCTGTAATCTTAGCAACAGGAAACGATTTTAGAGCTGTGGAAGCAGGAGTTCATGCTTATGCAGCTAAAAATGGTCAATACAGCAGTTTGTCACACGCTAAAATAGAAAACGGAATTTTTAGTTTTTGGCTTGAAGTTCCCTTAGCTTTAGGAACTGTGGGCGGATTAACGAGTTTACATCCTTTAGTAAAACTTTCATTAGAAATGCTCGAAAACCCATCTGCTCGTGAATTGATGGAAATTGTAGCCGTTGCAGGATTAGCACAAAACTTTGCTGCTTTACGTTCCTTAACCACAACAGGAATTCAAGACGGACACATGAAAATGCACTTGAATAATATTTTAAATCAATTTGAAGCAACCACAGACGAACGCCATTTGATACAAAAACACTTTAAAAACCATGTTGTTTCACACAGTGGAGTGGTCAATTTCATCGAAAGTTTAAGGAAAAAACAATAAAAGTAATTTTTTAATTTAATTCGAAAAATGGATACAAAAAAAACATTTTACAGCAACGGAAAATTATTAATTACTGCTGAATATTTAGTTTTAGATGGTGCAAAAGCATTGGCATTGCCAACAAAATTTGGTCAAAATTTAATTATTGAAGAAAATAACAGCCCTGAAATAACATGGAAAAGTTATGATAGTGATGGTAGTATTTGGTTTGAAGACAATCTGAGTTTTGCAGAAATTATAAACCCAATCGAATCAGAAGAAGAATCAGTTAAAAAAACATTATTAAAAATACTTCACGAAGGCTATCTTTTAAATCCTGATTTTCTAAGTCAATCCAATGGTTATAAAATTACGACAGAACTGACATTTCCAAGAAAATGGGGATTAGGAACTTCTTCTACGCTTATTAACAATATTTCGCAATGGCTAGGAATTGATGCTTTTGAGTTATTAAAAAATAGTTTTGGAGGTAGTGGCTATGACATTGCTTGTGCACAAAACAGCAGCCCTATTAGCTACCAATTAAAGCAAGGAAAACCAAAAGTAGAAGCAGTTACTTTTAATCCAAATTTCAAAGACAATATTTATTTTGTGTATTTGAACAAAAAGCAAAGCAGCAAAACTGCCATAGCCAATTATCAAAAAAACAAAACAACTGACACTGAAAAGAATATTTCAAAAATTGACAAACTTACTCAAGAAATTATTCAAGCGAAAAACAGTAATGTAATGGCTTTAGCAATAGCCAAACACGAAGCCATTTTGAGTACTATTTTGGAAACACGCACGGTAAAAGAAAATTTATTTTCTGATTTTATAGGCGAAATAAAAAGTCTTGGTGCCTGGGGTGGCGATTTTGTAATGGTAATTTCCGAGGTAAATCCTATTACTTATTTTGCATCTAAAGGCTACAAAACCATAATTTCATACAAGGATATGATATTAGAATAAACAAAAAAGAAGACATAAAAAAACCGATACAATTGTATCGGTTTTTTTATGAAAATTAATCTATACTATAAAACTAGTAATTGAATTGTTTTCTGTTGTCTTTAATATCAGCAATATCTTTAAGAGCTGGCAATACTCTATTTGCATCTCCTGCAGATTGTGCTTTTACTTTAGCTACATAAGGAGCAACATCTTTCAATGCTGGAGCTTTAACAATACTTGTAGTTTTAACTACATAAACTCCTGTATTTCCTTCAATTGGAGCTGACATTTTGTTAGCCGCTAAAGCAAATGCATTTCCTACTACTCTTGGCTCTTGACCAACACCACCATTCAATACTGGGTTGTCTAAAGTTACATCAGCAGCTTGTTCTACTTTAGATCCTGTAGTTTTAGCAATCGCTTCAAGTGAAGTAGCTGTCATTTTAGCTTTTAACATTTCTGTTTTCTTAGCTTTCTTCAATTTTGTTTCAATAAATGGTCTTACTTGATCTATTGGAGCAAATCCTGAATCATCAATATTTTTAACTGTAGCAATTACGTGGCCTAAATTAGCTACTTCAAAACGTTTTACTGAACCTACTTTAGTTCCATCTTCAAAAGCCCATCTTACGATATTTCTTTGATTTCCTAAAGCTCCAAAATTCTCATCCATTGCTTTTACTGAAACAGCTGGAGCAACTTTAAGTTTCATATCAGCAGCTGTTTTAGCAAAATCTTTATCAGCAGCTTCCATTTCGAATTGAGTAGCTTGAGTAAATATTTTATCAGAAGTAGCTTCTGATGCTTCTAATTCTTGAGCCACAGTAGCCAAACGAATTCCGTCTTGCTTGTCTGTTATTTTGATAATATGAAATCCAAAAGGAGTTTCTACTAAACCAATTTTACCTATTCCGTTATTGAAAACAAAATCATTGAAAGGTTTTACCATTTGGTTTGGTCCAAAATAACCTAAATCACCACCTTGCTGTGCAGATGAATCATCAGAATATTGGAAAGCCAACATCATAAAACTATCAGGATTAGCATTAACCTGAGCTAATACTTCTTCAGCTTTTGCTTTAGCCTCTTCTTTTGTTCTTTTTTCTCTTTGATTTGGAACTTGAGCTCCTTCATAACTAATTAAGATGTGACTTGCTTTAGCATTTACACCTAATTTTTTTCCTAAAGATCTTGAAATACAGTAGTAATTTCCAAAAACATAAGGACCATACACTTCACCTGGGGCTAAGTTAAATAATTGATCAGCATCTACAGCTGGTAAATCTTTCTTAGCAACATAAGTAGAATCATAAGGAACATCCGAATTTGAGTTTACAAATTCAATTGGATCTTTAGTTGTTCTAAATCCAGCTAAAGTATCGTTTTTACCCGTTGCTTGATTGTAAACCACACTTCCTGATAATAAACTGCTAATTTTTGCTTTAACTTCAGCTTCATCTTCTTTAGAAGCTTTATCTTCAATTAAAACATATTCTACTGCACGAGATTCCTCAGCTTTGAATTTTTTTTCGTTTTTCTTCATATAATCTAAAATCTCAGCATCAGTAACTTTTACATCACTATCTTTAATTGAAGAATACAAAGCACCAACGTATGAAAAATTAGCTTTATTAGCTTCCATTTCATATTTCAATTTTCCTTCCGCTTGAGTAGTATAAGAAGATGCTTTTACCAATGTACTGTAGATTTGGTATTTTGCATTTAGCTCAGCATCTTTTTCTCTTTGTTTCAAATATTCAGCTTGTGCTGGATTTGATTTAAAGTACTCTTTAAATTTAGCCAAATCAAACATTCCTGCAGCATTCAAGAACATTGGGTTTTGTCCGATATTTTGATCAGCTTTTAAGATTTCGATAATGTGTTTTTCACCTACTCTTAATCCTAATTTATCAAATTCAGAAGTTAATAAAGCTACAGAAACTTCTTGTTCCCAAACTCTATTAGCTGCTGCTGTAGAAGTGATTCCTTGTCCACTTTTTTCAACATCACTTACTTTAAGTCTAAAATCCTCAAATGAAATATCTTTTCCATTGATGCTTCCCACATCTTTTGAGGTGCTGTTAAAACTACCACTTTTGAATAAATCTCCAATGATAAATGCAAATAAAGCTAGTGCTATTACTGCAATCATTAAAGCGGATCGTTGTCTAATTTTTGATAAAACTGCCATTTTTATTGTTGTTAATTTTATATTCAGTTTGCGAAAATACAATTATCTAGTTAATAATAATACAAGTAACGTTTTATTTTAAAAGATTTTTTGTTTTTCTAAAAAAATCACTCTTTAACCGTCATTTTTACTAATTCAATTTTTTTATTTGTTGCCTCTTCAATCACAAAATGATAGCTCCCAATGGTGATTACATCGCCTTTTTGCGGAATTTCTTTTGTGAAATCAACAATAAAACCACCTAGAGTTCCGTAAGAATCGCTTTCTGGAATTTGGAGTTTAAAAGTCTGATTCAAATATTCTACATCAAAACGTGCCGAAAAAAGATAAACCCCTTCTTCCAATTCGGTTTCGATTAATTCTTCATCTAAATCATGTTCGTCTTCAATTTCGCCAAAAAGCTCCTCCACAATATCTTCTACAGTAATCATTCCTGAAGTCCCACCATATTCATCTAAAACCACAGCTACACTTTTTCGCTTTTTAATCAGTAAATCCATAACATCTTTAATATAAATGGTTTCAGGAACAAATTCCACAGAAATCACTATCGATTTGATGTTTTTTGGTTTTTTAAATAAGTCAAACGAATGTACATAGCCTATAATTTCATCCAATGAATTTTCGTAAACCACAATTTTAGAATAACCTGTTTCTACAAATAATTCTTTAAGCTCTGCAACGGTATCATGCAAATCAACCGCCACAATTTCAGTACGAGGACTCATAATATCTCTGGCTTTTACACCGGAGAACTCCAATGCATTTTGAAAAATTTGAATTTCCGAATCGACTTCTTCATCATCTTCTAGAGTACTCATTTGCTCGGTAATATAATTCCCCAACTCTACTTTGGAAAAAAACAATTGAATTTGATCTCCTTCGGTTCTAAAAAAGCGTTTCAAAATAAAATCGGAAACCCAAATTAAAAAAGTAGAAATAAAATAAAAAAGCAAGTAAAAAAAATAGGCTGGAACAGCAAAAAACTTAATCAGAATGTTCGAATAAATCTGAAAAAATACTTTTGGAAAAAATTCTGCCGTAATCAAAACAATCAAAGTAGAAAGAACCGTTTGGATAAACAAACTTAAAAAATCTGAAAAACGATAAGTCAATGATTCAATCCAATTCATCAAAAGATCGCCCATAAAAAACCCATAAACAACTAATGCAATATTGTTTCCAATAAGCATTGCTGCAATAAATTTAGACGGTTTCTCAGTAAGTTTTGTTAGAATTTTAGAAATAAAACCTTCTTGTTTTTTTTCAATTTCAAGATAAATTTTATTCGAAGAAATGAATGCTATTTCCATTCCTGAAAAAAAAGCAGATAGTATTAAGCATAGTATTATAATACTAATTTCCATAAATTAGGATTTACGGTTACGGTCATGCATTTTTTTTGCAAATCTTCTTCTAAAGAAAAACATAAATACTCCTAAGCCTGCGATCAAAAGGCTTAATACAGGAGTTTCAGTAGGATTATTCCATTTTACAATAGCATCATAAACAAAAAAAACTGCTAAAATAAGATAAACATAAGGCGTATATTTTAAATAACTCATAGTAGTAAAATTGATAATTATTCGGCTGTTTCCACTTCGCCAGTTATTCTTTGAGAATTAATCACTTTAAAGTCTTTGCTAAAATCGATTCCCTGACCATTTGAAACCCCTTTCAAATCGGTAAATTTATACTTTTTTTCGGTAAAAAACCATTCGTTTTTCTGGTCAAAATACAATTGTTCTGTTTCTAACATTTGTCCGTCTTGCGAAACAATTTTTACTTTTCCTTGTAAATCTATGATATTTGTAAACTTATAAGAGATAGCATAATTAGATGTTACACGAGTTTTTTTTGCTTTATTATCATACAAGGTAACATCAATGCCTTTTGGAAATTCAGTAAAAGGAAAATCCACTGTAGCATAATCCAGCATTTTAGAACTTATCAAAACTGCTTTTATAAGTCCTGAATCGGTATATTTTAAATTCACATTATCAGCATCTCCTGAAGGAGTGAATTCCGTAAAATTAATTTTTTGGACTTTTTTAAAATTACTTTCGCACCCAAAAAACAGAGTCACGGCCAAAGCCATGACTACCAAAAATAGTTTATCTTTTTTAAATAAAAACATAGACAAAGTGATACTAAACAAAAATTATTAGTCTTGGGCAATTATTAATCAAACTTTCTCTTAACAAACCATTTATCATTTAACGAAAGTCCAACGCTAAATTTAGCATAATTTTCTTCAATCAAACCAGCAGAAGTAGTTCCACGTTTTCCAAATTCGAAACCAAAATTAACATTAGAAAAAGTTCCACTAACAGGCAATCCAAAGCCAAAACTAACTGCTTTATCTTTTATAGATTCTGAATTCACTATTAATCCAGTTTCTTCATATTTAATACCTGCTCTGTAAACAATTCTTTTAGGATAACTTGTAAAAGAATTATAATTAGGAATAAAATAACCTCCAATACTATATTTCATTGCTTTATCATAAGAAACATTAGCAGCTGTATTATAAGTATTCACTAAATCACCCTGACTAGCAGAGACAAACTGTGCTCCTACTAACCATTTTTTAGATTCTCCAATTCCAAATCCAACTTTCAATTCGCTTGGCAAAGTCAAATTACCACTATATTTTTCCTCATCAGCACTTTCCACTGGAGAAAAATCAAAATTAGACGAAAAATTAACTGCAGCAACATTTCTAGTATTATCTGAAGACAGTTTACCCTCTAATTTATAACTTATACTACTATAAAAACTCAGTTTCTCACTAAACTTAGTTTGATACATGGCACCAATATTAAAGTTCACTCCTGATAAATCAGCACGATTTAGCTCGCGACTTCCTGTTGCAACACCATTAATAAATTGAAAATTGGTAGTTTCAATACGTCCAAAATTATAATCTACATTAGCACCTACAGTAAAATTTGGAGCTATTTTATAAGATGCACCAAAAAAAGCTTTATTCAAGCCTCCAGAACCAAAATCACGAGTATTAAGCCCTCCATCTTCAGTTGAAATCACTGAAATTTTATATCCTACAGAAGAATAGGGAATCAAACCAAATCCAACCCCTAATTTTCCCATTGGCAATCCTACAGCCAAATAATCAAAAGTAGTTCTTGAAGCTTTTTCAGAAGCAGAACTATTTTTTAAAGTGGTTGAATTATAGGTTCCCCCAACGGTAAAAGTGGTCAACTTTAGATTAGAATAACTCGCAGGATTATCTAAATTCATATGAATACTATCTTGTTCCACTTGAATTCCAGCCATTGAGCGACTTTCAATTGTTCCTTTAAATCGTACATCACCAATTCCGTAGAAAGAATAAGGAGACGATGTCCCTTCTTGAGCAAAAGACGCAAGAGACAAAAGCAAACAAAAGCTTGATATAATTTTTCTAATCATTTTTGATTTTATATTGAAATGTTTGGTTCAAACTTTCTAAAAGGAAATTTGAATTGGCAAATATGGTATTTTTTAATCGTTTAGCCAAAAAAACTGCATCACCACCAGTTAAAATTATGATAATTTTTGTACAAGCTGCCTTATATTCATCTACAAAACCGTCAATTTCATAGACCAATCCGTTTACCACACCCGAATGTATAGATGCTGCAGTAGATTTCCCCACATAGGATTCAGGACTTTCTAATGTCAACAACGGAAGCTTTGCCGTAAAATTATGCAAGGCTTCATATCGCAATCGCAATCCTGGTGCAATGGCTCCGCCTTGATATACATTATTTTCATCGACAAAATCATAAGTAACACAAGTTCCTGCATCAATTATCAATCTGTTTTGATTGGGATACAAAAGCGTAGCACCAGCAGCAAGAACCATTCGGTCAACACCTAAAGTTTTTGGAGTTCCATAATTATTGAAAAACGGAAAGGCATCTTCATTTGAAATAAAATGAACTTTGACTTCTGATTCGAATGCTAAAAAAGATTGTTTTTCAACATCTCCTACCGAGGAGACAACCATCTGAATTATTGTTTTGAAATTTTTTAAAATTTTTTCAATATTTACAGCAAGCTCATCTTTCCCAAAAACAAAGCAATCTAAAACGGTATCACCCTCAAAAACAGCTGCTTTAACCCGGGTATTCCCCACATCAACAGTTAATATCATATTTTGAATTTTGCTTTGGCGAAGGTACGAATAGATTTTTTTATAAAATTGTTTTGGATATATTAAAAATGGTTCTATATTTGCACCCGCAACAAGCACGGTACCTTAGCTCAGATGGTAGAGCAATGGACTGAAAATCCATGTGTCCCTGGTTCGATCCCTGGAGGTACCACAAAACCCGAATAGAAATATTCGGGTTTTTTGTTTTTAATGTATTTTGAATTGCATTACTCATTTAGTTATTCTTAAAAAAATCAAACTTCTAAAAACAAAAAAATCTCCTATTTCTAGGAGACTTCGGGTCAATGCAAAAACCTGTGGGCTGACCATAATTAAGCATAAATATTAGTTAGCCTAAAAAGGAAGTATTCTATATTCCTAACACCTCTGAATTTTG
>WSSedL1CaDRAFT_10001769_pt1 | contig 11993 bp, 14 predicted proteins | sample WetSurSL1Cattail_FD_9464 | JGI IMG/M metagenome (IMG submission 9464)
AAGGAGCGCGGCATGAAGGACCATTTCAGGCCAGTCGGGAAGCCGGCGCCGCCACGACCGCGCAAAACCGATTTCTTGACTTCGCCGATGACGTCTTCCTGGGTCAGCTTGTCAGCCAGGATACGGCGCAACTGGGCATAGCCGCCGCGCGCCACATAGTCCTGCAAGTGCCAGGTCTTGTCGCCATCCAGGCCTTCCATCAGGACGCCGTTGATCGAACCGAGCATCGTCATTATTTGAGCTCCTCGAGCAACTTGTCGATCTGTTCCGGATGCATGTGACTGCACATCGAGCGGTTATTGACGATGAAGACCGGTGCGTCGCCACAGGCGCCCATGCACTCGCCTTCTTTCAGCGTGAATTTGCCGTCGGCGGTGGTTTCACCGTAGCCGATACCGAGCTTCTTCTGCACGTATTCGCCGGCATGGTAACCACCGGACAGCGCGCAGGGCAGGTTCGTACAGACCGTGATCTTGTACTTGCCGACCGGCTTCAGGTCATACATGTTGTAGAAGGACGCCACTTCGTAAGCGGCCATCGGCGGCATGCCAAGATAAACGGCAACGGCCTCGATGACTTCCGGAGGCAGCCAGCCCTTTTCTTCCTGGGCGTGCGCGAGACAGGCCATGACAGCCGACTGCTTCTGTTCGGCGGGGTACTTGGCGACTTCGCGCGCAAATTTCTGGAGGGTTTCAGCGGAAAACATCAGCGGTCGATCTCGCCAAAAACAATATCCTGGGAACCGATAATCGTCACGACATCGGACAACATGTGGCCTCTGGACATTTCGTCCATGCCTGCCAGATGGACGAAGCCCGGGGCACGAATCTTCATCCGGTACGGCTTGTTGGCGCCGTCGGAAATGAAGTAGATGCCGAACTCGCCCTTCGGGTGTTCAATGGCGGCATACGCCTCGCCCTCGGGCACATGAATCCCTTCGGTAAAGAGCTTGAAGTGGTGAATCAGCTCTTCCATGTTGGACTTCATGCCTTCGCGCGACGGCGGTGCAACCTTGTGATTCTCGGTGATCACCGGGCCGGCGCCCTTTGCAGAATCAGCGCGCAACCAGGCGATACACTGCTTGATGATCTTGTTCGACTGGAGCATTTCTTCCATGCGCACCAGATAGCGGTCGTAGCTATCGCCATTGACGCCGACCGGCACATCGAAATCGACCTTGTCGTAAGCCGAGTACGGCTGCTTCTTGCGCAAATCCCAGGCAATGCCGGAACCGCGCAGCATGGCGCCGGTAAAGCCCATTTGTTTGGCACGTTCGGGGGTCACGACACCGACATTGACCAGACGCTGTTTCCAGATCCGGTTGTCGGTCAGCAGCGTGTGATATTCGCTGTGATAGGTCGGGAAGCGGTTGGTGAAGTCTTCAAGGAAGTCAAGCAGCGAGCCGCTGCGATTCTCATTGAGCTCACCGGCCTTCTTGGCGCTGGTCCAGGTCGACGGCGCGTATTGCGGCATGCGATCCGGCAGGTCGCGATAGACGCCACCCGGACGATAGTAGGCAGCGTGCATGCGGGCGCCCGAGACAGCCTCGTAGGCATCCATCAGGTCTTCGCGCTCACGGAATGTATAAAGCGCCATGGTCATCGCGCCGACGTCCAGCGCATGACAACCGATCCACAACAGGTGATTGAGGAGACGCGTCACTTCGTCGAACATCACGCGGATGTACTGGCCGCGCTCCGGCACTTCAATGCCCAGCAACTTTTCAGTAGCCAGGCAGTAAGCATGCTCGTTACACATCATCGACACATAGTCGAGACGGTCCATATAGGGCACGGATTGTACCCAGGTGCGGGTTTCGGCCAGCTTTTCGGTGGCCCGGTGCAACAGGCCGATATGCGGGTCGGCACGCTGGACGACTTCGCCGTCCAGCTCCAGTACCAGACGCAGCACACCGTGCGCTGCCGGGTGCTGCGGCCCGAAGTTGAGCGTGAAATTGCGAATATCAGCCATGGGCAGGATCCCCGAAAGTATCTTCGCGCACGATGCGCGGGGTGTTTTCACGCGGTTCGATGCTTACCGGCTGGTAGATCACACGCGCCTGATCCGGGTCGTAGCGCATTTCGACATGACCGGAAATCGGGAAATCCTTGCGGAACGGGTGGCCGATGAAGCCGTAGTCGGTGAGAATGCGGCGCAGGTCGTTGTGACCGACGAAGGCAATCCCGTACAGATCAAAGGCTTCACGCTCGAACCAATTGACGCTGGTCCATAGGCCGGTCAGCGAAGCGACCACCGGGAATTCATCATCCTCGGCAAAGACCCGTACCCGCAGACGCCAGTTATTGGCCAGCGACAGAAGATGGGTGACAGCAGCAAAACGCCTGCCCTGCCAAGTGCCATCACCATACGTGGAATAATCGACACCGCACAGATCGATCAACTCTTCAAAGCCCAATTCAGCTTCGTCGCGCAGCGTCTGCATCACGGAGAGGTAGTCGGCAGCGGCAACCTCAACGGTCACCTCACCCAAAGCAGTCTTCAGCGACAGGAGTTTGTCGGCAAAGTGTTTCTGTAAGTTCTGGCTAAGCGTTTCCAGCTTGGCGGACATAGTGATCAGCCTTGGCAATTAACGGGCGATGGTATTGGTACGACGAATCTTGTTTTGCAGCTGGATCAGGCCGTACAACAAAGCCTCAGCTGTCGGGGGGCACCCCGGCACATAGATATCGACCGGCACGATCCGGTCACAACCACGGACCACGGAATAGGAATAGTGATAGTAGCCGCCACCATTGGCACAGGAGCCCATGGAGATCACCCAGCGCGGCTCCGACATCTGGTCGTAAACCTTGCGCAGCGCCGGCGCCATCTTGTTGGTCAGCGTCCCGGCGACGATCATCACGTCGGATTGCCGCGGACTGGCGCGAAACACGATACCGAAACGGTCGAGGTCGTAGCGCGCACAACCGGCATGGATCATTTCGACGGCACAACATGCCAGACCGAAAGTCATCGGCCACATCGAGCCGGTGCGCATGTAATTAATCAGCTTGTCAGCAGTCGTCGTGACAAAGCCTTCCTGGAGAATACCTTCAATAGCCATGCTTTATTCCCATTCCAGCGCGCCCTTGGCCCAGGCATAGACATAACCGATGACCAGGATGGCAACGAAAACCAGCATTTCGATGAAACCGAAGAACTTGATCGATTCGGTCGCGACGATATCCTTGAAAACCGTCGCCCACGGAAAGAGGAAGGCGATTTCCAGATCGAACAGGATAAAAAGGATGGCAATCAGGTAATAGCGCACATCGAACTTCATACGCGCATCCTCGAACGCTTCAAAACCGCATTCGTAGGGAGAAAGCTTCTCTGGATCGGGCCGGCTGGGAGCTAGCAGAAAACCCATCGCCACCGGCAATACGCCAATCGCAACCCCCACCAGAACGAACATCAGGATTGGAAAGTAGTTTTCCATGATCCGCCGCCAATATTCAGTTTCTTGTACGAAACAGCGTACCGTTTTTTTGGCCACTGCCCCAGTTTTTTGGTGCCGACGGCGAGACTCGAACTCGCACAGCTTGCGCCACTACCCCCTCAAGATAGCGTGTCTACCAATTTCACCACGTCGGCACTACTTTTCGACTCACCTGGCGAGGGATCATGCCAGGCAAACCACCTTACCTTACTTCGGAATATCTTTCGCCCGAGACGCAGCATCAGCCGGCGTCACCGGGGTTTCACCGCCAACCGGGGCAGGCTGCGAAACCGGCGGCAATTGTACCGTTTCTTGCATCACACTGCCAGTCGTTTTTGGCTTGTTTGATGCCATGTATGCCAGCGTCAAACTGGTCACGAAAAACACCGCCGCCAGAACACCCGTCGTCCGGCTCAGGAAGTTCGCCGAACCAGAGGAACCAAACAGGCTGCCCGAGGCGCCACTGCCAAAAGCCGCACCCATATCAGCGCCCTTGCCGTGCTGCATGAGTACCAGACCGATAATGACCAGCGCCACCAGAATATGCACCGTCAACAACAAAGAGAAGAACCAGTTCATTTCACCGCCTATCAACTTGCCGCACGGCAAATCGCAAGAAAATCATCCGCCACCAGCGCCGCCCCACCGATCAGACCGCCATCGATATTGGGCTGCGCAAACAATTCCACCGCACTCTGCGGCTTCACACTACCGCCATACAAAATCTGCAAACCTTCTGCCACCAGCGCATCCTGTCCGGCGATACGCGAACGGATCGCCGCATGCACCGCCTCAGCCTGCGCCGGCGAGGCCGTCAATCCCGTACCAATTGCCCAGACCGGCTCGTAAGCCACCACCATCCGGGCAAAAGCCGCAACACCAACAACATCAAGCACCACCGACAACTGGCGCTCGACTACCGCTTGCGTCTGACCAGCCTCACGTTCAGCCAGCGTTTCACCAACACAAAGCACCGGTCGCATACCCGCCGCCAGCACTGCCCGGCATTTGGCCGCCACCACTGCATCGCTTTCGCCATACAGCGTACGCCGCTCGGAATGCCCGACCAACACATGGGTGCAGGCAAAATCGGCGAGCATTGCTGCCGCCACTTCACCGGTAAAGGCCCCCGCAGCATGTTCGCTGACGTTCTGCGCCCCCCACTGCACGGAGCTTGCCTGCAAACGCTCAGCAACCTGAGACAGGTACGGGAAAGGCACGCAAACCAGCACCTCACACCCGACACCCGGCAAGCCATCAACCACACGATCAAGCAGCGCCGCATTTTCCCGGAGGTTGCCATGCATCTTCCAGTTGCCGGCGACAAGCTTTTTCCGCATAGATCAGTCAGTCTCGGTTGGCAAAAACCTTCGGATTATAGCCGCCAGCCGGAATTCCGGTCAAGGCAAGGAGAGCCCGGAGCGCAGTCGGAACAAAGCCGGCGCCATTTACTGTGAATACATTCTAGGCAGACTGCGCCGCCAGGCGCACGACATCGGCCAGTTCTTCGGCCGCCGCGAGCACCAGCGCCGCATCCTCCCCCTCGACCATGACGCGCAGCAAAGGCTCGGTCCCCGAAGCCCGCAGCAGCACCCTGCCCCGCCCCGCCATGCGCTGCTCGACGACCTGCAGGGTTGCCAGAATGGCCGGATCATCACGCCAGGAAAAACCTTTGGCGACCGGCACGTTGATCAGCTTCTGTGGATAAAGCACCAGCCCGCCAAGCAAATCCTGCAAACTGCCGCCCGCCTCGCGCAAGGCAGCCAGAACCTGCAGCGCCGCCACCGTCCCATCACCTGTCGTATGCCGATCCAGCGCCAGGATATGGCCGGAATTCTCGCCGCCATACAGCCAGCCATTGGCATTCAGCATCTCGACCACGTAGCGATCACCCACCGCAGCCCGGGCAAAAGGTACTTCCAGGCGCGCCAGGGCGTGTTCCAGTGCCAGATTGGTCATCAGCGTACCGGCCACGCCGCTGACCTTGCCGTGCCGCGCCCGGCTGCACACAATGGCGTAGAGCAACTGGTCGCCGTCGTACAGGCAGCCTTTGGCGTCCACCATCTGGATCCGGTCAGCATCACCATCAAGGGCCACGCCGAGATCAGCGCCATGTGCCAGCACCGCCGCGCACAAAGCTTTCGGCGCCGTCGCCCCAAAACCGTCATTGATGTTCAGACCATTCGGCTGAGCACCGATACTGACCACTTCCGCCCCGAGTTCGTGAAAGACATCCGGTGCCGTGTGATAGGCCGCACCATGCGCGCAATCGATGACGATCTTCAGGCCGCGCAAATCGAGATCATTGGGGAAAGTGCTCTTGCAGAACTCGATATAACGGCCGCGTGCATCGTCGATACGCTTGGCCCGCCCGAGATTGGCCGGCGCCACGCAGCCCATCGGCTGGTCGATCAGGTCCTCGATGGCCTGCTCGACATCGTCGGGCAACTTGGTGCCCTGGGCCGANAAAAACTTGATCCCGTTATCGTAATAGGGATTGTGCGAAGCCGAAATGACGATCCCGGCCTGCAGGCGCAGGGCGCGCGTCAGGTAGGCAACGGCCGGCGTCGGCAGCGGACCGACCAGGCAAACATCAACACCGGCCGCGGCAAAGCCCGCCTCCAGGGCCGATTCCAGCATATAACCGGAGAGCCGGGTATCCTTGCCGATCAGCACAGAAGGGCGCTCACCGGCGGCCATGCCACCATTGTCGAGAAAGACCCGACCCGCCGCGTAGCCCAGACGCATGACAAAATCCGGGGTGATCGGCGACTGGCCAACCCGACCGCGCACCCCGTCGGTGCCGAAATATTTTCTACTCATCAAGCTCTCCCTGTTCGATGGCGGCCAACACCTTCAAGGCATCGACGGTGGCCGCCACATCATGCACGCGCAATATTTTCGCACCCTTTTTCGCCGCCAGCATGGCCGCCGCGACGCTCGCCGCCACGCGCTCCCCGACCGGACGGCCGGTCATCCCGCCCAGCATGGTCTTGCGCGAAACGCCAACGAGCAACGGATAGCCAGCCGCCAGCAAACGAGGCAGCGCCCGGAACAGGGCCAGATTATGCTCCAGCGTCTTGCCGAAGCCGAAGCCCGGATCGAGCACTAGGCGCTCGCCAGCGATTCCGGCCTGCCGGCAGAGCGCCAGCCTTGCCCCCAGATAAGCCTCAACCTCGCCCACGACATCGCGGTAATCCGGCGCCTGCTGCATGCTGCCCGGTTCGCCCTGCATATGCATCAGGCAAACCGCGCAATCACTGTCCTGCACCGCCGCCAATGCTCCGGGGTAACGCAAACCGGCGATATCGTTGATCATCGTCGCGCCCGCCGCCAAGGCTGCCCGCATGACCGCCGGCTTGTAGGTATCGACTGAAATCGGCACGCCCCAGCCGGCAATCCGCTCGAGCAGCGGCAACAGACGCCGCAATTCTTCATCTTCCGGGGTCGGAATGGCACCGGGTCGCGAGGATTCGGCACCGATATCGAGAATATCCGCCCCGGCGTCGAGCTGATGCCGGGCATGAGCGAGCGCCCGCTCCAGATCATTAGCCAGACCGTCACTCGAAAAGGAGTCCGGCGTCAGATTGACGATTCCCATAACCAGCGGCCGCGCCAGGGAAAGGCGGAAATGCCCGCAATGCAGAATATTCATGGTCTATAAAAGCAAAAGCCGGGAGCAAGCCCCCGGCTGTTTCAAATGAGCCGAAACTCAGGCCGTCGCCGCAGCATTCGGTTCAGCACCCGGCGCATCGGGCGGCGTCGATGAACGCGGCAGGCTTTGCGTCGGCTTGGGCGGACGCGGCGGCTTGCCGTCCATGATGTCGTCGATCTGCTCGGCATCGATGGTTTCCCATTCGAGCAGGGCCTTGGTCATGGCTTCCACCTTATCGCGATTTTCCTCAAGAATCTTGCGGGCCAGCGCGTACTGCTCGTCGATGATGCGCCGGATTTCGGCATCGACCTTCTGCATGCTCGCTTCCGAAACATTCTTGTGCTGCGTCACCGAACGGCCGAGGAAGACTTCGCCGTCGTTCTCGCCATAGACCATGACACCGAGGTCGGACATGCCGTAACGCGTCACCATGTCGCGCGCCATTGCGGTGGCGCGCTCGAAATCATTCGAAGCGCCGGTCGTCATCTGGTTCATGAACAACTCTTCAGCAATCCGGCCGCCGAAGAGCACGGCAATCCGGCTCATCAGGTACTGGCGATCGTAGGCGTAACGGTCCTGTTCCGGCAACTGCATGGTCAGACCGAGGGCGCGACCGCGCGGAATGATCGTTACCTTGTGCACCGGATCGGACTTCGGCATGATCTTGGCGACCACGGCATGACCGGACTCGTGATACGCCGTATTCATCTTTTCTTCCTCGGACATCACCATGCTGCGGCGCTCGGCGCCCATCATGATCTTGTCCTTGGCTTTTTCGAAGTCTTCCATGTCGACCAGGCGCTTGTTGCCACGCGCCGCAAACAGTGCCGCCTCATTGACCAGATTGGCCAGATCGGCACCGGAGAAGCCGGGTGTGCCACGTGCGATGATGTCGGCCTTGACGTCGCCGGAAATCGGCACCTTGCGCATGTGTACCTTGAGGATTTCCTCGCGGCCACGAATATCCGGCAGCGGCACGACGACCTGACGGTCGAAACGGCCCGGACGCAGCAGCGCCGGATCCAGGATGTCGGGACGATTGGTCGCGGCAATCACGATGATGCCGGCGTGACCTTCGAAACCGTCCATCTCGACGAGCAACTGGTTCAGGGTCTGTTCGCGCTCATCATTGCCACCACCGAGACCGGCACCACGATGGCGACCGACGGCATCGATTTCATCGATAAAGATGATGCACGGTGCGTGCTTCTTGGCGTTTTCGAACATGTCACGCACGCGAGCGGCGCCGACACCGACAAACATTTCCACGAAATCGGAACCGGAAATGCTGAAGAACGGCACCTTGGCTTCGCCGGCAATCGCCTTGGCGAGCAGGGTCTTGCCGGTACCCGGGTTGCCGACCATCAGCACCCCCTTGGGAATGCGGCCACCGAGTTTCTGGAATTTCGAGGGGTCGCGCAGGAAATCAACGATTTCCTGAACTTCTTCCTTGGCTTCGTCACAACCGGCGACGTCGGCAAAGGTGATGATATTGGTCGATTCGTCGAGCATGCGCGCCTTCGACTTGCCGAAGGAGAAAGCGCCGCCCTTACCGCCACCCTGCATCTGGCGCATGAAGAAAGTCATCATGCCGATAAGCAGGATCAGCGGGAACCAGTTGATGAAGATCGTCGTCAGCAGCGACTGCTCTTCTTCCGGTTTGGCCTCAATCTTGACGCCATACTTGAGCAAGTCGGAGACCAGCCAGATATCGCCCGGCGAATAGGACACCAGTCGCTTGCCTTCGCTGGTCGTTGCCTTGAGCGCACGCCCCTCGATAACCACCTTGGCGATGCGGCCCGCCTTGACTTCGTCAATAAACTGGGAGTACTCAATCGTTCCCTGGGCAACCTGGCGGGCGTTGAACTGATTGAACAAGGTCATCAGCACGAGACCGATGACCAGCCAAATTGCAAGGTTTTTGAACATGTTGTTCAAGCTAACACTCCTTTTACTGCAGCGAGCGATAAAAACGCCATTCTATACACAACTCTCAGCGCAAGACACGGCCGAGCAAATAAAGCTCGGCACTGCGATCGCGTGAAGCATCGGGCTTGCGGACGGCCACCGTCTTGAAGACTTCCCGCATGGCACGCAGAAAATTCTCGTAATCCGTGCCCTGAAACACTTTGACCAGAAAAGCGCCATCCGGTTTCAGGTGGACTTTGGAAAACTCCAGGCCCAGTTCCGCCAGGTACATGATCCGCGCCTGATCAACGAGGGGCACTCCCGACATATTGGGGGCCATGTCGGACATTACAAGGCCAACTCGCCGCTCACCCAGTTTTTCTTCCAGCTTGGCGAGCACATCGTCCTCGCGAAAATCGCCCTGAATGAAGTCCACGCCATGGATCGGCTCCATTTCAAGCAGATCGAGCGCGAGCACCATGCCGCCTTCACCGATCCGCTTGGCGGCGACCTGCGACCAGCCACCCGGCGTCGCCCCGAGGTCGACCACCACCTCGCCGCGGCGCAGCAACTTGTCCTTGTCGTCCATCTCCATGAGCTTGAAAGCGGCCCGCGAACGCCAGCCTTCTTTCCTGGCAAGCTGCACATACGTATCATTAATATGCTCACGCATCCACGCTTTGCTGGTTCTGGTTCTTTTCATTCGGTAAAATGCCGTTTTTGAAAGGTTTACTATGCTGCAATTATCGTCTGCCCAACGCTCGGAACTACGCGCCCAGGCACACAACCTGAATCCTGTTGTCTCGATTGCCGAAAACGGCCTCACCGAGGCGGTCCTCAAGGAAATCGACCTGAATCTCAATGCCCACGAATTGATCAAGATTCGCGTCTATGGCGACAGCCGGGAAAACCGTCTGGCCTACCTCGAACAAATCTGCGCCCAACTCAATGCCGCCACCGTACAGCATATCGGCAAGTTGCTGATCGTTTATCGTCCAGCCCCGGTCGCCAGCAAGAGCGAAAAGACCGCACCGCGCAGCGCACCGCGCCGCCCGACTAGCGCCCCGCGCAAGAGCAAGCGCAGCTTCCAGGGCTGATCACTTCAGCCCGCGACTGCCCGACACGACCAACCCCAGGCCCAGCAAACTCTGCAGCAGGTAGAGAATGCTGGAAATGCCGTGCCAGGCGGCAAAGCGGTCGCGCCACACGCTCTCCATGACGTCGCGCGGCAAGGCGTCAAGTTTCAGCTGCACCATCAATGGCTGAATGCCGAACAGGCTGGCCGCCGTCATCAGCGCCATCAGCAGCACCAGCCAGAACGGGACACGTTTGACCACCCCGGCGCCCTGGCGCGCCACCAGAAAAATCAGCAGGTAGGCCGCACTCCCCAGACCGATCCAGCCAATCAGGGCAAACAGCTTGCCGGCAACCAGCCCGGCCAGTTGCCGGTCACCCAGACTGGAAAACAGTACCGGCGCCACGAGATAGCCGATGGCCAACATGCCACCAACCCACAGACTGATGGTGACGAAATAGAGCCCCTCGAAAAACTTGCGCGCCACGCTTGGCAGACCGGGCTTATTGATAGCGGACGTCGATGATTTCGTATTCGCGAATCCCGCCCGGCGCCTGCACCTGGGCGATATCGCCGGCATACTTGCCGATCAGGGCGCGAGCCATCGGCGAAGCGACGGAAAGCTTGCCAATCTTGATATCGGCTTCGTCCTCGCCGACGATCTGATAGGTCACCGAGTCGCCGGAATCCTGATCCTCGACATCGACCGTCGCGCCAAAAACGCAGCGACCATCGGCATCGAGCAGTGTCGGATCGATGATCTGGGCATTCGAGAGCTTGCCCTCGACTTCCTGGATACGCCCTTCGACAAAGCCCTGACGCTCCTTGGCGGCATCGTATTCGGCATTTTCCGAAAGGTCGCCGTGCGATCGCGCCTCTGCGATGGCCGCAATGACCGAGGGACGCTCGACGGTTTTCAGGCGATGCAGCTCAAGGCGAAGTTTCTCGGCACCGGCCACGGTCAAGGGAACTTTATTCATATTTCATTCCAGAAAAAACAAAACCGCCGGCGTCCAAAAAAGACCATCCGGCGGCTCAGGGTTCGTTTCAGTGCAACTGCTTGTGCAGCTCCTGGATCGGATAAACCACCAACTCACCACGGTTGCGAATGCCCTCAGCGGCAGCTTCGGCGCCCCAGATCGTCGTGTACATCGTGACCCGGGCCTGCAGGCCGGAGGTACGAATACTGCGCGAATCGTTGATCGCCTGGCGCTTTTCTTCCACGGTATTGATGATCAGCGAAATTTCGTTGTTCTTGATCATGTCGACCACGTGCGGCCGACCTTCGGTGAACTTGTTCACCGTCTGCACCGGCAAGCCGGCAGCTTCAATGGCGTGTGCCGTGCCGCGCGTTGCCGCCAGATGGAAGCCAGCCTCGTGCAGGTGACGGGCAATTTCCACAGCCTTGACCTTGTCGCCATCCTTGACCGACAGGAAAACCTTGCCGGCATGCGGCAGCTTGACGCTGGCCGCCAGTTGCGACTTGACGAAGGCTTCGGCAAACGTCACGCCGACCCCCATGACTTCGCCGGTCGACTTCATTTCCGGGCCAAGAATGGTATCGACGCCGGGGAATTTGACGAAGGGGAAGACAGCTTCCTTGACCGAGAAATACGGCGGGATGACTTCCTTCGTCACGCCCTGATCCTTGAGGCTGCGGCCAGCCATGCAGCGCGCCGCGATCTTGGCCAGTTGCAGGCCGGTCGCCTTGGAGACGAAAGGCACGGTACGCGAGGCGCGCGGATTGACTTCGAGCACGTAGACGTCGTTATCCTTGATCGCAAACTGCACGTTCATCAGGCCACAGACATTGAGTGCCTTGGCCATCAACTTGGTCTGCCGGCGCAATTCGTCCTGCACCGCGGCCGACAGCGAATACGGCGGCAGCGAGCAGGCCGAGTCACCGGAATGCACGC
>WSSedL1CaDRAFT_10001770_pt1 | contig 11986 bp, 12 predicted proteins | sample WetSurSL1Cattail_FD_9464 | JGI IMG/M metagenome (IMG submission 9464)
GGCGGCCTCACCAGCCTGCTGGTTGTTGACCGGGTTTTCCAGCCAGTGCAGCCCACGTTCAAGCGCCTCGGATGACTCGGCCAGCCAGCCCGTGACGCCGTGCTGCACCATGTCGCGATGAGCGGGCAAGTCAGAGGCCAGCACCGGCAAACCCGCTGCCATGGCCTCCAGCATGACTTGCGGACGACCCTCATCATGGCGGCTCAAGGTGATCAGCCCGCAGGCTTTGGGGAACCAGTTGTCGAGCAATTCGGCCGGGTGCGTGGGGCCGTGGTACTGCACCCAGGTCGGCAAAACCATCTGTTCCTGCATCGGGCCAAACAGATGCAATTGTCTGGTCGAGCCAAACAGCCCCTCACCCCAGGCAAACAGCTCACCAACCTTGGCGCATGTCAACCGCGTGACCGCCAGCCAGTGGCGTTCTGAGCCAACCAAAGGACGGCGCACCATGTCAAACCATGGTTTATCCACGCCAAACGGGATCGGACGCACCTCGGCCAGGTCACCAAAAGCCTGCTCAAGGGAGGGTCGCATCCAGTCGGCATTGGGTGCCAGGATGGCACGGCGCTGGCGCAGCATGGCGCGCAGCAAACTTGTCATGCCGGGGAGCTTCAGCATGGCAAAGTCGGTACCCAGCACGGTAACCAGCGCGGGGGTGCGTGTGCCCCAAAGCGGCAGTGCGTTTTGCAGCCAGTTCACATGGGCCACGTCGGGCTTGGTCTTGCGGTAGGCCCGCCCCAACCGCATCAGCAGGTTGGCTGCCGATCCCAATGCGAAGGCTTTGCGACTGCGCAGTAGCTGTGCCATACCGCCCTGCTGTGCCAGATCTTGCAGCCAACGTGCGTCGGCAGGCGTGGTGGCGTCCACTGCACGGGGTGGCAACTCGCCTGGCGGCGCCCACACGGCCAGCTGGACATCCTCGCGCCTCGCCAGCGCCGCCGCCATATTGGCAATAAACCGGCCCTGCCAGTCTTGCGCATCCTTGGGGAATGAGGTGCTGATCATCAGGATGTTCGGGTGCTGGGGCATTACGCTGATCTCAAGTTGTTACCAATCAAACACTTTGCCAGTAAACGAAACGCTGCAAAATATGTTTGTTATTCGTCAGCATTGCGTGCACGATGACCCGTCCCACAGCAATGAAGACCTCATTTTGCCTCATGAGTTTTGTCAATATTTTCAAAACGTGGTGCCTAATAGTTGCTTCCGGACTTCCTGTATTCATTGCATCCTCAACCCCGCAACCTCAATGATCGCATTGGTAAATGCGTTGATGTCGCGCTTATCCAGGTGAGATCCATCCGGGCAGGTAAACCCAGACAACTCTGGATGGTCTTGCCAATGGACGGTTTTAGCAGTGGTAGTCGAAACGAGTTTGTCCCAATAGGCTGCCCTCGGAAATCTCTTACTGTCTGCAGCGAGTATCAACCCACTGGTTGGCATCACCAAAAAAATAACTTGTCCGCCGCGCGCCTGTATCGTAGCCACTGCCGCCTCAAGATCATTCAGTCCACCCTGAGTTTGTATGGCTTCAGATTCAGGGTTAATTTTTGCAATATATAGCTCAATATTTCTCATTAACTGTTCCGTCGGCTGGTTAATGTCGATGGACTTTGGGTTTCCAATATGTCGAAGGACCCGGCTCAGATAAAAATCAGGCATCTTAACGAGTTGATAGTCAGCGCGGCGTGATCGATCTGGATAAGTTACCAGATATTGTGGCGTGGCAATCGCGTTCAATAAACGGTTAACCAAACTATCCAACGGTCGGGCACCATCTGCATAATTGATGAAATGCCTTCGTGCAGTGTCCGCCAGCCAGTTTTCCACCGTTAAATAGGTTGGCCAATGAAACTGTGAAGTCTGCTGCGCGTCATATGCGGCCTGAAAGTGCGCGCTAGCCCCAGTGTTCTCACCTCCAAAACCTACCGGGCCAGGCATGATATCCACAACAACCGTGCCAGAGATCTCTGGGTCGCGCGCCAGGCCTTGAAGCACGGGAACGTAAGAGCTACCGTCTATTGCAAGCTGCACAGGTTCTCGGCCAGTCCGTTGCCGCAGTACCTTCAAATCAAGCCCAAGCTGAATCCGTGATGCACCCACCAAAATCAGTGCGTCTCCGCCAAGGCTTGCCGCTCTTTTGCGCTCCATAAGCCAACGCCCCTCAGAGTCACGAGCCGTGGCGGCAAAACCTTTGGCAGCCAGAAAAAATTCGCTTGCACCTACATAGGCAAGCACCATCAACAATGCGCTGCAAAATATCCATGTCCAACGCAGATGCGGCACCGGCAAGTTAGAACTGGAAATATATGAAGCCACGCGGCTCCCCCCCAGACACTAAAAATATACCCAGCATGCATAACCCCAATGTCAGAGCCTGTAGCAACCTTGGCATCCTGATAAACCAAGCACCGGCATGAGCCTGATTTTGCGCAATGTGCCACCAAACCAAACCGACGCTGCACACACACGCACACAACAAGGTGTATGCAGGTATAGCGGGGAAGTCTGGGCGGAACAATGCTTTAACCACTGCCAACGCGACGCCTCCATCGGGAGCTCTGAAAGGTATCCAAGTAAACGTTACGACAAAAAACGTTGCGACTGCCACACCTTCATTTGAAAAAAAAATACCAAGCCGGTTAGCAACGGGTTTAAGCAAATGCTCCGCTAGTAGGTACATTCCATGCAAACCGCCCCATAACATAAACATCCAGGAAGCCCCATGCCACAACCCACCAATGAGCATGGTGAGCATCAAGGCTCTGGACGTCGCTAGCACCCCGCCACGATTCCCACCCAGAGGGATATAGAGGTAGTCGCGTAGCCATGTTGACAGCGAGATATGCCAACGTCGCCAATAGTCAGAGAAACCCACAGCCCCGTAGGGTGCACGAAAGTTGTCAGGAAAATTAAAACCAAAACACAGGGCCAAACCAATGGCACAGGTCGAATAGCCAGAAAAATCGCAAAATATTTGACCGGAAAAGGCCAATACGCCTATCCAGGCATCCCAAGCGCTGACCAAACTGGGTTCGGCATAAAGCTGATCTACAACCGGTGCAAATACAGCATCAGCCAAAACGCTTTTCTGAAACAAGCCAAAAATGAACAAGACCAGTCCCCAGCCCAACTGATCCTTATTGAATGATTTTGAGTCCCTCAATTGAGGCAAAAAATGACCGGCACGGACAATAGGGCCTGCTACCAACTGTGGAAAAAAGCTCATGTACAACGCAAAATCTTGCAGCGAAGCAGTTGCTACTGAATATCGCCTATAAATATCAATGGTGTAAGAGAGTGCGTGAAATGTATAAAAAGATATACCAATAGGCAAAACCATATTGAAGGGCGCTGGTCGGAAATAAATACCTAAATATTTTGCTAACTCACTGAAATTATTCAGTACAAAGTCACCGTATTTAAAAAAAACCAAAAGTCCAAGACTGACTGATATGCTGCAAATCAGCCAAAATTTTCGCAAAATGTCAGAAGAGGTAGTATTTATTTGGCGCGCAATCAACCAATTTGAAAACGTTGCAAACCATAATAAAATGACGAATGGTGGATTCCAGGCAGCGTAAAAAACTTGGCTAAATACCAGAAGCGTTGTTTTCTTCAACCACCAACTTGAAATTGACCAGTATGTTCCAAGCGCGAGCAAAAAGAACAAAAAAAAGGTGAACGTATTAAACGGCATCTAAAAACTGACAGGTTTAACTGTCTGCAGTCAATCGTCCTTGTCAACCACATCAATATTCTTGTAATGCAGCGCCGAAATCTGCTCCGACACAATGCCAATCACAAACGTGAACACCGAAGAAATAAATAGCAGCGCGCTCATATTGGTAAAGCGCCCAGCCGTCAAAAAGGTATACAAATAGTAGGTAAAGCCGGTCATAAAAAACGCTGCACTGACGGGCAAGAACAGCTTCAATGGCGAGAACAGCGTGCCCACTTTGATGATGATCAGAAAGAAGCGCACACCGTCGCGCAGCGGGCGAATGTGGCTGGCCCCGCTCACCCGCCGCGGCGAGTGGATCGGCACATAGGCCACGCTGTACCCAGCCCTGAAAAAGCTCATGGTGATGGTCGTGGGGTATGAGAACCCGTTGGGCAGCAAATACAAAAACTGCCTGAACTTGGCCGCGCGCACCACCCTGAAACCCGACGTCAGATCGGCAATGGGTTGCATCACCATCCAGCTCGCAAAGCGGCTGAACACGTCATTGGCCACGGCCCGATGCAGACCGGCTTGCGAACCCGATTGCCGTGCGCCAATCACCATGTCGTAGCCCTCGGCAAACTTAGCCAATAGGGCCGGGATCTCTTCAGGTTTGTGCTGGCCGTCCGCATCCATAAAGATCAACACGTCGCCCTTGGCCGCGCGCGCCCCGGTTTTGATAGCGGCGCCGTTGCCTTTGTCGTAAGGGTGCCTGATCTGCCGGACCCCGCACGCAGCGCACACGGCGGTGGTGTCGTCAATTGACCCATCATCCACCACGAGGATCTCGGCCTCTGGCAGCAGTCGGACGACCTCGGGCAGCAGCCTGCGCAAGCCCTCGGCTTCGTTTCTGGCGGGAATGACAACAGAGTATTTGGGTGCAGAGATCATGGCTTGGCAATGGTATACGTTGCCAGTAGCTCTTTCAGGGTGTTTTGCTCTTCGCTTGTCAAGTTCTGGCCGCGCAGCGCCAGCAGCAGTTGGCGCGCCGCCTCACGCCCGCCATCCAGGCAAAGCAGCTGCGCCCACTTGAGCCGGTTGCTGCCCTCTCGCGAACCACATTCCCATCAACGCCTCTTCAAATACGTTTGCGAACGACGCTGCATTGAACAGGGGTGACGAACCTATCCGCGCGCGTAAACTTGATCGCAACTCACCCAAGCTCGCTAAGTCCGCCACATGTGTAAGCGCTAGCGTGACATATTCCTGTTCATCTGATGTGACCCAGTCTCCCAAGCCAGCGCAACGAAGAATGCTTTCACCTTGTCGTGCAATTAGCGTAGCTCCCGTCCGGGTCACCGTCGGGACGCCCATCCACAAAGCCTCCAGTGTTGTCGTACCGCCCGGGAAAGGGTATGTATCCAAAATTACATCAACTTCCGAATAGGCCCGTAGATACTCTGCTCGGGAGCTCCCGCCATACATTGAGACCCTGTCAGGCTGAACCCCAAGCTTTTCAAATCTCTCTAGCAATTTTTGCCTGGCAACCTGATGCCCCAGTTGCCAATTCTGCAGACGTAATCTCGAATTAGGAACTTCAGTGAGAACCTTTGACCACGCAAGAAGAGAGGCATCGTTCATTTTGCTCAGTACTTGGAATGAACCAAAGGTAATGTGCCCGTTACGATACGCCGGTAAGGGTGACGACGCAGTCGATGCATCCACCGCAGGCGGAGAAAAACAAAAACGAGTATCCGGTAAATACCAAATTTTTTCAGTAAACAAAAATTTAGAAAGCCTCGGTACTGAAATCTCGTCCGCCAGAATATAGTCAACTTCAGAGATGCCGGTACTAGCCCAGTAGCCCAGCCAAGTTAACTGTATTGGCGCGGGTCGCCAAGCAAATACTGGTAGGCGATTGCCAGCCGTATGTCCAGCCAGATCGATCAAGATGTCAATTTGGTCTGAATGTATTTTTTCTGCCAAAAGGTCATCTTTCAGCCCAGCCACTGAATTCCATTCAGAAAAAAAATGCTTTATGCGTAACGTGAGTTCATCTTCCGCATTCACATTCATGTTTGAATAGGCGACAAGAACAAACTTTTCAGGCCGAATGTGCGCTAAGACATTCTCAAGAAAGTAACCCACCGCATGATTTCGCAGATCACCAGATACCAGCCCAATGCGCAAGGGACGAACGTCCAAAGCGTCGGTGGACCTCGCCCATTGTGAAAACGGTTTGGCCTTGGCTGCAATGCGCCTGCCAAACTCTCGCGCCGCATTCAAGTATTCGGTCGGCTGGCAGTCCCCCAGAAAACTCAGAGCGTAGAGTAAGTTGTGATACGCGTCGGTGTAATCTGGATTCACATTTAACGCCGCACGATAGCTTTTGGTAGCAGCATCCAAGTCACCGCTTATGTGCAGGGAACCACCTAAATTGCAGAGAATTTGTGCATTCTCTGGCGCAAGTATTGACGCCTCTTTGAATACTTCTATGGCCGGATAGACATCGCCAAGCCGATATAGGGCCAGCCCAAGATTATTGAGAGAGTCTGCGTCAAGTGGTGTGATTTGCACGGACTTTTTGTAACAAACTGCCGCCTCGAGATTTCGCCCTTGCTGCAAAAGCAATTTACCCACAGTATTAACATACTCCACACGACCTGGCTGCAATTGCAACGCCTTTTTAAAACAGATTTCGGCACCTGACCAATCGGCTTGCAGGAAATTTATGTTACCCAAGCAGAAATAGAGGGGAGCGAACTCTGGGTTGATTGCAATAGCCTCCTGGAGGACAGATTTGGCAGATTCCATGTGATCGTGCTGTAACAACAGGCGGCACAAATCCAGGTAGGCCAATTCAAAGTCCGACTTGATCTGGATGGTTCGACGATACGCTGTTTCGGCAGCTTGCCAGTCCTCTAAACGCCAGTTGATGCATCCAAGGATGTACCAGGCATCCACATTTTCCGTATCGATCTCAAGTGCCCGCTCGATCAATGGTTTAGCCTCAGCATGCAAGTTTTGCTCGAACTTGACGAATCCAAGGTTGACCCACGCCAACGAATCGTCAGGGGCGAAATCGAGCCCTTGTCGATAACATCGAGCCGCTTCACTCAAATTACCTGCGTCGAGCGCTGCGTTGCCCAGCTTGCGCCAATGCAAAGGGTCTTCTGATGGTGCCGGAATATTTTGGGGTTCGCTAGCGATAGATGCTTCAAGACTGGCCTGCAAGCCAGCTCTTTTTTGTTCAAATTTCTTAGCCAACCACTTCAGCACGAATCACCCCAATTTCTCACAGTCTTAGTATTGTCCTCAGTCATTGAAATTGGGCAATAAACCAAGTCGTCAGCTGATCAACGTAGGCTTCCTCGTAACCCGCATCCTTTAGGGTCCATTTGAAGGTGTTGCCCATTTGGGCCGTCTTGTAGGTGTTCAACTTGTTCTGTTGTTTGAAGTTCTGCACTTGTGTTTTCATCTTTTCCAGCACAAATTTTGCCTTGCTCGCGAACTGTTTCTCCGTCAGGCCCGCTGACAAAGGCATGCGCTGAATGAAAAATTGAGCCATCGTGGTGCCAAATTCTTTAGCAGTTTTCGCATCAAACCATGAAAACACTTGAAGATCTCCTTGTCTTAAGTTCAAGAATATTTGGCCGCTAAAAATTAGTGTACCGGTTTGGTACGTTTGACTTTATTCCGGGTGGTAAGCCCACTGCTTCCTTTCTGGTCGGCATCATTGCAGAGAACTTGGATGCTGGCATCATGGTTTAGCAATCGTATACGTTGCCAGCAACTCACCCAGCGTTTGGCGCTCTTCGCTGGTCCAGTTCTGGTCGCGCAGCGCCAGCAGCAGTTGGCGCGCTGCCTCACGCTCGCCATCCAGATAAAGCAGCTGCGCCCACTTGAGCCGGTTGCTCGGGTTACCCGGGTTCAGTGTGAGTGATGTTGCCAACGCTGCTCGGGCGGCCGGCATGTCTTTCTCATGCAGCCACAAGTAGTCCGCATGCCACGAATGCAACATGGCGGCCACCCCCGGCCTCACACCTGGGTTTGCCAGTGCAGCCGCAAAAATACGATCTATTTCAGAGCGATTCAGGCAGATGGTGCCTGCGTTAGCCATGTCTTTCAGGCCATAAAGTACAGTGCGATCACCTGGCGCAAAAGGCGTGCTTTGCAGGCGGTGTGCCAGTTCGTCCACCCAGGCTTCTGGTGGCGTTCGCCCCGCTTGGCAGCTTAATTGAATGATGCCCAGCCAGCCCATCTTGAAGGCCGGGTCCAGCTCGCCAGCCATTTGGTAGTGCCGCAGAGCGAGAGAGAACGTGGGTGAATTGCCAGACGCGGCATCTGGCAGGCCCGCCAACACCCGCCCTGCCTCGTATTGCGCGCGCGGCGAGTTGCGGTGGTGCTGCACCTCGATCTGCGTTCGCAAGCCGTCATTGCCATACTGATTGGAGCGCAAGGCCGTGACAAACGGAAAGTAGATGAGTGCCGCCAGTGCCAAGGCCACGCCCACGGTTTTGCGCTCGCCTTTGCTTTGCAAGGCTTGAAGCAGCCCCCAGCCACCCGCCAGCAGCAGGCCAAACAGCGGCAGGTAGTTGCGGTGCTCGTGCGCCAGCTCCAGCGGCAGCACGGTGGACTCCAGCGCGTGGCCAACAAAAAACCAGGCGATACCAAAGCTCACCAGTGGCGCGCGCCTGCGCAGCCACCAGGCCAGCCAGACCAGCGCTGCCAGACCCAACAGGGCGGGCAGCGTTGTCCACGGGGTGAGCAAGCCGGTTGAAATTGCGATGTCATCGTGGTACAGCCCAAACGCCTCCAGCCGCGGCAGCACCATCAGCCCCAAGTAAAACCACAGGATACGACCCTCGGTCAGCAGGCGTTCTGATAACGAAAACGGCCGCATCTCATAGCCCGCCCACAGCCATTGCGCGCGCGGTGACAGCATGTAGGCTAGTACAGCCACTGTGCAAAGTCCCACCAGCGTGGCGAAGATTCTGGCAAAGCGGTCAAGCCGCCCCTGAGTGCGGCGGTGCAAGATCAGCTCCCACGCCAGCACAAACGCTGGGAACAGGACGCCCGTCTCTTTGCTTAAAAAAGAGAGTGGCCAGAGCAATAACCATGCGGGCCAGAGCGTCAAAATGCCTTTCAACCCGCCACGGGTTCTGGCCTGGATATGCAGCCAGAAAGCCGCCAGCAGAAACAGCGCCGACAGGCTCGTCATGCGCTGCACCACATGCAACACGGGCAGCAACTGGATCGGGTGCAACAGCCAGAGTGCCGCCACTGTTGCGGATGCCATCAACAGGTCACGCTGTCTGGCCAGCGGTTGCGCAGCGGTAAGCAGCAGCCGGGCGATGGCAAAGACCAGCCCACCATTGATCAGGTGGATAGCTAGGTTGGTGGCTTTGAAAGCGAAGGGGTTAAAGCCGCTGAAGAAGTAGTTCAGCGCGAAGCTCAGTTGGGCGACGGGGCGTCCAAAGGGACTTGAGGTGTTACTAGTAGCTGCAGCAGTCAAATTGCCTAGTGAATTACCGACACTACTAATATAGGGATTGCCAATTATGTTTGTGAAATCATCGAACAGGAAGTTGCCATTGAGCCCTGTCCAATATGCGGCAAGTGTTGTAAAAGACACTACGCATACTGTTAAAACTAGCTTTTTATTTATTTGGATCAGCATTAGCACGTTGTTACCATTAAAAAAGGCTTCGCCTTGGCGAAGCCTTTGAATTGGAGCTAATCTAAGATTATCGGCAATTTGCTGGTTTGTATTTCGCAGCAATGGTGCCGGTGCAAACCCAGGTCACCACACCATTAGTATCCGCAGTTCCCGTCAAGATGATGGTACTACCAGAGATTTTTGATTCCTTAGTTGATGCTGTCGCTGTAATAACTCCCACAGTGCTAGATGTGTAGGTGTAAGCGGTGCTAGCTACGTAAGGCGAATCTTGTGAAGTAATTCCTGCGGAGTCCGCTGCCGGCATGTGCCCGAGAGTCTGGTAGGCTTCAGAGATCGCAGTTTTACCGCCAGAGGCAGCCAAAACAACTTCGGACACCTTGGCCCGCACCGTGTAATCCTGATAAGCCGGCAGCGCCACAGCGGCCAAAATACCAATGATCGCCACAACGATCATCAATTCGATCAGGGTGAAACCCTGCTGCATAGAACGCTTCATACATAGCTCCTTGAGGTTAAGAATCAGAAAACGGCAACCCTGACCTGTCAGCAGCTTCCGTGCCAGGCATCTTAGCTGCCTATTGGGTCTTCCAAAGCGCAAATGACCTACGGTCTACGGCAAAAACCCGAAAATTCGCGCCCAATATTTGTCACTACATTGCACAAACTGACAATTTTTGTCACCTACCGTCAGTAAAAGTGCCAGAGTCATCGGACCAGTCCTGCCCCTGAACCGGGTTGCTGCCAAGAAGTGCCCACTTTCCAGAGTTGAGCATTAAATTAGCTTGTAGCCCTTTTTGTTCATCGCCTTATCACTATATTTGCAATAGCAGCCCATCAAATTCCCCTGGTCGCAGGGTCAACTCGGATGCGGCTATCAGGGCAAAGTTCAAGGTAACCCTGGTTTGACGGCATCGGAGTGTGCGCACATAATATGTGCGACCAACCTATAGGGGCTCATGATGAACATCACACTTTCGGTCGACGAGCAAGTTGCGGCACGTGCGCGCGAAGCCGCGCAGAAACTCGGCAAGAGCCTCAATCAGGTGGTGCGTGACTACCTGGAGCAACTGGCGGGCAGTAGTAGGCGCGGTCAACAATGGACGCAGTTTGAGCAACGCTGCTTGCAGTCCAAGGGTCAACTAGGTGACTGGCATTTTGCCCGTGACGAAGCCAACGAGCGTTGACCTGATGGCTACAAGAAATTTTATCGATACGAACGTGCTGATCTATGCGGAAGCTTGCGATGCGCCTGTAAAACAACAGGCGGCCTTGATGCTGCTTAAAAGATTGTACGAAAGTAATGAGGGCGTTTTGTCCACACAAGTACTTCAGGAGTATTGCAATGTGGCGCTCAAAAAGCTGGGACTGCCTGCACAGCATATTCGCGCCCAACTTGATCTGTATGAGCAGTTTGAAGTCGTCCAGGTCACGCCTGCGGTGATCCGCGCGGGATTGGATCTGCACCAGACACGCAGTGTTGCTTTTTATGATGCACTGATCATCGCCGCCGCCTATATCGCGGGTTGTAACGTGCTTTTTAGTGAAAACCTGAACACTGGTGAAACTATGACGGGCGTCAGCATCGTGAACCCGTTTGGCTGAATGCACCCGCACATCAAGGGGCAGGCTCAACACCCATGACCACACTACAAACTCAATTTCCAACTCCCAGAACACTTTCATTGATATGAACTCAGGTATACACTGTATATACTGAAAAGTTCAACAAGGACAAACATGCTCACCAGAGTATTCAAAAGCGGCAACTCACTGGCAGTTCGCATTCCCAAAGAACTTGGGTTCGTCGATGCTGCGCAAGACGTTGAAGTCGAGCGTGTCGGCAACACGTTGGTCCTGCGCTTGGTGGAGCATGAAACCTTGGCCGACATCGGGAAAATTTTCTCGATGTTCAGTCCAAACTTTATGGCAGAGGGGCGTGAGTTCCATGAGGAGCATGAGCGCGATTGGGGGGATTTGCCCCCCTTAGCTGCGAAAGCGCAAGGATGACCATGCGCTACATGCTCGATACCAACATCTGTATCTACCTCATCAAGAACCATCCCCCTCAAGTGCTGCGTCGGCTGGAAGCCCTGAATCAGGGCGCAGCGGTGATGTCCGTTGTCACTTACGCTGAGCTGCGCGCTGGCCTGGAAATTCAAACCACACATCGGGAACTGGATGAACACGTCTTGTCCTTGCTGGTGAGCAGAATTCCCGTGTTGCCATTTACGGAATCGGACGCTGAGAGTTTTGGCGTACTGCGAGCGTCAGTTCGGGACAGAAGCCGCAACACCATGGACCGGCTCATCGCGGCGCATGCTGTTAACTCGGGCACTATCCTTGTTACCAACAATGAAGCAGACTTCATAGACTACCCAGGGCTCGTTGTTGAGAACTGGGCACTCAATTCCTGACGTCCAGAACCCTATAAGTATTCAAGCCATTAGCGCTGGGACTTGTCTGGCAAGATGAGCGCATGGTCGATAGCACCTCAGGGCTTTGTCCAAGTCGACGGGCGTTTTTCGATAAACGCTTGCACGCCTTCAAGTGCGCTGTTGTCCATCATGTTGCAGGCCATGGTCTGGGCGGCGTCCAGGTAGGCGGCTTCGATGCCGTTTTCCAATTGGCGGTAAAACAGGTTT